>OKWQ01000020.1_pt1 | contig 283631 bp, 294 predicted proteins | sample 1607071 | NCBI WGS metagenome assembly OKWQ01 (sample SAMN07501039, study PRJEB24779) | human gut metagenome | reverse complement strand
TGGTAAACACACCGCAGAGCACCCGCCGAAAAATCGATTAACTCTGTCCTCGTCAACTTAACCCCCAATACTACTAATAAAAATTATATTATTGTTAAGTTCTGGCGCTTAATATTTATATTTGACCTTACTCTTAGTTAAGCCAATTTAAAAATAGATTTTTTTAAAATTAAATTAACTATATTATTTTATAAATATGATACTATTACATAATAGAGGCTATGTCAATCTATATAAATAATCCTGCTCATCATATTTTTTTATCACTTTGCATAATTCCTTCATTTTACATTATCTCAAGCCATATCTTATATAATTAATTTTATTTTATCTATCAATTATTATATATTAAAAAGCCATGGCAATTTATTTTTACCATAGCTTTATCTAAAATTCTAAATTATTTTACATCATAAAGAAAAAGTATGCTAATAAAATAATACCAAGGATTATTCTATACCATCCAAATACTTTAAAGTCATGTTTTTTAATATATCCCATCAGGAATTTGATTGCCCAAACAGATACTACAAATGATACTACAGTACCAGCACCTAATACAATTAATTCAAAACTCGTAAATGCAAATCCAAATTTTAATAGCTTAAGTAAACTTGCACCAAACATTACTGGTATAGCTAAAAAGAATGTAAACTCTGCTGCTATTTCTCTTGATACACCTATTAATAATGCTCCCACTATTGTTGCCCCTGAACGAGATGTCCCTGGAAAAACTGCGGCTATTAACTGGAATAATCCTATGATTATAGCCATTTTATATGTAAGCTGATTCATGTTTGTAACTTTAGGTCTTGTACCTTTGTTATGATTTTCAACTACTATAAATAAAATACCAAATATGATAAGCATAGTAGCTACTGTTTGGAAATTATAAAATAGCGCATTTATTTGATCATCCCATAGTAATCCAATTACTGCTGCAGGAATACACGCAATTACTATTTTAATCCACATAATAATTATGTCTTTTTGTACAAATGGTTTTCTATCAAATTTAAAAGGAAAAATCTTTTTCCAATATAAAATTACAACAGCCATTATGGCACCAAGCTGTATAACTACAAAGAACATTTCTTTGAACGCTGGCGACATACCTAATTGTAGAAATTCATCAACTAATATCATATGGCCTGTACTACTTACTGGAAGCCATTCTGTAATTCCTTCAATAATTCCCAATATGATGGCTTTAAATATTTCTATCCATTCCATGTTTTCACCTCATTTATATTTTCTTTATTTGAATAAAAAAAATCCTAATTAATATTAGGTCCTTTTCTAGTATACCATATAAAGTATGACTTAGCCTCATAATTTTATACTTACCATTTTGTAATAAATTCACAAAATAGTAAGTATAAAAATTTAATTACTTTAAAATATCCTCTAAAACTACCCTTATTTAAAAAAAGTTATCTAAAATATTTCAGATAACTTTTTTCCTATATTAGGTAGTTTCTATGCTATTTTTTCTGAATTCCCTTTGTTACTTTTAAGTCTCGGAATACCAAATCCTATAGCAACTATACCACACACAAACATTAATATTGGATAGTGTAAGTAACCAATTATTGCAAATGGTGATATACCAGCCAAACCTGCTGCTGTTAATAATTGGGCTCCATAAGGAATTATACCTTGCCATACTGAAGAAAATATATCCAATATACTAGCTGATTTTTTTGAATCTATTTCATATTCATCTGCTATATCTTTAGCTATTGGTCCAGCCATTACTATGGCTATAGTGTTATTTGCAGTACATAAATCTACGATACTAACTAATGCTGCTATTCCAAATTCAGCGCCTTTTTTATTTTTAATTTTACTTTGTATAAAATTAAGTACAAAATCTATTCCTCCATTAAACTTAATAAGTTCAACCATTCCTCCAACTACTACAGATATCATACAAAGTTCAAACATACCCGCCATTCCTTCAGATACAGCTGTTATTACTCCAAATAAATCTAATGATCCTGTTATTATGCCTATTGTTCCTGCAAATATTACTCCTCCACCAAGAAGTAAAAATACATTTGCTCCAAGAATAGCACCAAGAAGTACAAATAAATATGGTAAAACTTTTAATAATTCATAATCATAAGCTTCATTTGAAACACTTACATATCCTCTACTCATTACTGTTAACAATATTATTGTTACTATTGCTGCTGGCAGCACTATTAAGAAGTTTACTTTAAACTTATCTCTCATTTCACAACCTTGAGTTCTAGTTGCTGCAATTGTTGTATCAGATATCATTGATAAGTTATCACCAAACATGGCACCACCTACGACTGCACCTAAAACTAAAGCTACTGGTATTCCAGTTTTTGAAGCCACTGCTACACCTATTGGTCCTATTGCAGCTATTGTCCCTACTGATGTTCCCATAGATATTGATATAAAACATCCTATAACAAATAATCCTGTAACTAATAAATTAGCTGGTACTACTGATAAACCTAAGTTCACTACTGAATCAGCTCCACCCATGGCTTTTGATACACCACTGAAAGCACCAGCAAATAAGAATATTATAAGCATTAAAATAATATCTTTATTTCCTCCACCTTTACAAAATACTTCTATCTTCTTGTTAAAATCAGCTTTTCTATTAAATAAAAATGCTACTGCTGTTGAAATTATAAAAGCTACTAAAGTAGGCATTTTATAAAAGTTTCCACTTATAACTCCACTTCCAATAAATAAAACCAAAAATATAACTAGTGGCAATAATGCCAATGCACTACCTTTTTGTCTTTCCTTACTCATAATTATTCTCCCTTCCTTATAATACTTACTATCAGTTCAAATTTTATTTTCCATACTAAAAAAAGCTTGAGAATAATCTCAAGCTTTTATAAACTATGTTATTCCTCATCTTTCAGCCTTCGCTGCAGGATTTAGCACCTTTTTATATATAAATATATATCGGTTGCCGGGTATCATAGGGCCTGTCCCTCCACCACTCTTGATAAGTAAGTAAATATTTATTTTTATTAATTAATATAATACTAGAGTATTTTTTATCTACTGTCAACTTTTTATTATTAAAAAATTCTAATATATCATATTAAGCACAAACTATTTCTCAGGTATATAAATTTGTTTTGAGTCAAATCCTAAATTTTTAAATTTAGAATATAAAAATTCATACTTACTTGGTACAATTTTTATTACATTCATATCAAAAGGTAACTTTGATATATTTTCTACCTTAAGATCTTTTCTACTAAGTACATCTATATATTCATCACACCAAGGTTTTATAATTTTTGCTTCTCCACTTATTTGCAATCCACATAAATTGTTCATACTTTTATAATCTTCATATACACAAAGAGATATTTTATTGTTTTTTGAAAGTCCTATAAACTTTAAACCTCCTTCACTAATTATATAAATGTTTCCATCATAATACTCATATTCTAAAGGTGTCGCTCTTACAAAGTCTCCATATCCAGTAGCAAGTGTACATGTGTTTTTATTTATAAGAAAAGCTTCAATTTCTTTTTTGGTTATATTAACCGGAGGTATAAACTTAGGTGTATTAAAATATTCCCTTAAGTCTTTACCCAATTCCAAGGCTTTTTTCTCATCATATTCACCTAAGTCACCAAATGGTATTCCCACTTTGGAACAAAATGATTTTATCTTTTCCTTATCATCAGTATTAAGCTTATTTATAAACATTTCACCCTTTATAAACTCGCAAAAAATATTTTCATTATTTACTATTTTTTTCAATTTAGAAATTTCATTTAATCCATCTTGTTTATTTAGTCCTATACATACTAAGGCTACTCTTTTCTTACTAAAGTCTATTTTGTTTTCTTCTATATATTTCAAAATTTTTTCGCAACTATTTTGTCCATACAAAGAAAACACTAAGACAATGTTAGAATAATACTTAATATCACTTGGTGCATCAATAATGTCAAAAGATTTTGCTGGGCCTAATATTGGACATACAGTATTTGCAATAACCTTTCCTGTTCCATACTTACTTTCATATAAAATAAGAGTAACATTCATTTTATCCACCTCTTCATAATAAATCTTATTATTTGACATTTATTTTTTAGGAATAGTTTTCACATCTTCCTTTCTTCTATTGTTACACTTTTTATGACCCCTGTCTATCAAATGAGTAAATAGCTTATATTTTTATGATTTTTATATTTTTTTTAACAATAAAAAAAGGAATTATTAAGATTTACTTAATAATTCCAATATGTATTTTTTCTTTTCGATGATTATAAAACTCTTCTTGCATTTACATAAGTATTTACATAGTACGAACTATTCATATCGTTTATAACAACTTTTCCTTGCCCAGATGCAGCATGAATTAATTGTCCATTTCCTATGTAGATACCAACGTGAGTAACCCCACCATTATTTGAACCAACAGTATCAAAGAATACTAAATCTCCAGCTTTTAAATTACTTCTACTTACATAAGTTCCATAGTGACTTTGTAAAGATGATGTTCTTGGTAATGTTATTCCAGCAGCGTTTTTAAATACATAGTATGTAAACCCTGAACAGTCGAATCCACTAGGTCCTTGAGCACCCCATACATAAGGCTTTCCTAATAATTTTTTTGCATAAGAAATTACCTTACTTGCTGAAGTACTAGTTGATGTATTAGAATCTGAAGAACCTCCAGAAGATGGTTTTGTGCTAGTTAGATATGTACTAGACACATATCCTGTTACACTTCCACTAGTTATTTTTGACCATCCATTGTTAGTTGATTTTACAGTTACTTTTGTTCCATGATTTAATGTAGTAATTACTGAGTAGCTTGTTCCTGCTCCTCTTCTTACATTTAATCCAGGTTTTGAGTCTACATATTTAGTAGTTGATGTTTCATTATTAGAATCATTTCCAGTACTTGGCTTATTGCTACTTAAATATGCACTAGAAACATATCCTGTTACACTTCCACTAGTTATTTTTGACCATCCATTGCTAGTTGATTTTACAGTTACTTTTGTTCCATGACTTAATGTAGTAATTACTGAGTAGCTTGTTCCTGCTCCTTTTCTTACATTTAGTCCAACACTTGCATCCACATATTTTGTAATTGATGTTTCATTACTATCATTATCTGAACTTGGTGCTTTACTGCTTAAATATTGATTTGAAACATATCCTGTTATACTTCCACTAGAAATTTTTGACCAATCGCCACTTGTAGTTATTACTTTAACTTTAGTTCCATTAGTTAATGTTGCTATCTTAGCATAGCTAGTTGATGGCCCTTTTCTTACATTTAATCCAGCTGAAGTATCAACATATTTCTCACTTGATGAAGCTGATGTTCCACTTGATATATAATCCTTATGAACATAACCTGTTTTTGAGTTATATTTTATTTTTCTCCAACTACCATTTGAACCTAAGTAAGTAACAGTTTTTCCTTTTTCTATTTTACCCATAGAATCATACTCTTTGCTTGGTCCAGTTCTAAAGTTTACTCTTCCTGTTATTGTTCTTGTATCATCTGCATGAGAGTTCGTTACATCTGCCATTGGTGCTACTAGCGCTGTAGCTAGCATACCAGCCATTACATATTTTTTATTTATACTCATATTTAATCGATTTTACAATTTATAAATTGTAATTTCTATCCCCCTTCCAATATGTAACATATTTGAAACATATTTACTTGGTATTAATACTATTATTACATTTTTACATTAGTTTGTCTATATTTCGACAGTAAAAAAAATACATTTTTGTAACTTTTTCGTAACTTTTTCCTTTCGAAATTGTAATTTATTCCCTAATTTAATTTTAATCAATATGTTTTGTGGAAATCAATGGTTTTTATAGTATTTTTTACATTTATTTTCAAAAAAATAAATGGTGACTCTTAACAGATATCACCATTTTATTTATAATAAATTTATTTGTTATTATAATTGAGCTTCTATTTTTGCTTTTATATGTTCTTTTGGAAGGAAACCTACCATTTTATCTGCTACTTCTCCATCTTTGAATATTATCATTGTTGGAACAGTTGTTATTGCATATCTTCTTGCAACATCTAATGCTTGATCCACATCAACCTTGAAGAAGTTAGCTGTATTCATTTCTCCACTTAATTCTTCAAATACAGGAGCTAACATTTTGCAAGGTCCACACCAAGTTGCAAAAAAATCTACTACGCATACTCCATTTTCTATTGATGTATTAAAATTATCGTTATTAAGTATTTGTGCCATTAAAATATCCTCCATATTTTTCTATATTTTGTTTGTCATTTATATTTTATTACAATAACAAATTTATATCTATATTATTATTAATATATATACCCATTTTTCACATAAATACACATTTTTAAATTATATAAATAAATTTAAATTTGATTCTTCTGTTGCTCCTAAATAAGATGCAACTCCTCCTATTTCTACACCATTAATAAATTCTTCTGCTTTTATACCCATAAGTTCCATACTCATGGAGCAAGCCACAACTTTTACACCCATATCCATTGCATTTTTTATTAATGTATCAATATCATCCACATTATGCTTTTTCATGATTTGTTTTATCATCTTAGGTCCCATACCACCCATATTCATTTGTGATAAAGGTAATTTATCTGTATTTGATGGTAACATCATATCAAACATTTTCTCCATAGCATCTTTTGAAACAGATGGCTTGTCTTTACTTTTTAAGATATTAAGTCCCCAAAACGTAAAGAACATAGTAACTGGTTTTCCCATAGATGCAGCTCCTGTTGCTATTATAAATGATGCAATTGCTTTATCTAAATCACCACTAAATACTACCATTGTAGCTCCATCTTTTTCATTATTGCTTAAAGAGCAAGAAGGATTTACTTTTACATCTTTACTTCCTTTTTGTATATAAGCCACAAAAGCTTTTTTATTCTTGTCAAATTCAGATTTTAATAAAGTATTTCCTGTTTTATCACACCATGAATCAATGTCTTTTGTAAAACCAGGATCACTGGCTTTAACTTCTAGTATTTGATTTTCTTCCATTTTATTAATTTCTTCAAATACTCTTCTTATTGGACCAGGGCATTGAAGCCCACAAGCATCTAAAGTAACATGAGCATCTACACTTTCCTTGTTAAAATCATTTTTACTCATTTCTTTTCCCCCATTATTTTTACTGATATTTTGATTATTTAAAGCTTTTTCTGCTTTTTTAACAGCTAAATATGTTTTTATTCCACCATCAATATTTGCACAATCAAAACCATTTTGGGATAATATTCTACAAGCAATATATCCTCTAAGCCCTACTTGACATGTGACATAAATCATTTTATTTTTAGGTATTTCATTTAGTCTATGTCTTAAAACTGTTAAAGGTATATTAATAGAATTTTCTATTACTCCTGTAGCTAATTCAAATTCTTCTCTTATATCTATAATTATAGAATTATTATTATCTAATTTATCAACTTCATACCATTGAATAACATTTACATTTTTTTCAATTATATTTTCAGCGTAATATCCTAACATATTTACAGGATCTTTTGCTGAATTGTATGGTGGAGCGTAGCATACTTCCACATCTTGCAAATCATATATATTAAGATTGCCTTTTATTGCAGTAGCTATTATATCAATTCTTTTTTCTACTCCATTTATTCCTACACCTTGTGCTCCAAATATTTTTCCATCCTTAGGGTCAAATGTCATTTTATAAGAGATTGGAAAAGCCCCAGGATAATATGATGCACTTGATGAAGGATGAATATGAATTACTTCATAGTTAATTCCTAACTTTTTCAAAGTCTTTTCATTATTTCCTGTTGTAGCCACAGTATAGTCGAAAACCTTTGCCACAGATGATCCAAGACTACCTTTATACTCTGATTTTTTGCCACAAATATTGTCTGCAACTATTCTTCCTTGTCTATTTGCTGGCCAAGCTAAAGGAATCATTGTAGGTTTTTTATTTACAAAATCCATAATCTCTACAGCATCACCTAGTGCATAAATATTATTATCTGATGTTTTCATATGCTTATCAACTACTATAGCTCCTCGTTGATTTAGCTTAAGACCACATTCCTTTGCAATATTTGTTTCTGGTTTCACACCTATAGATAAAATTATCATATCTGTATTTATTTCTTTTCCACTTGCTAATACTATCTTTTTACCATTGTTTTCAAAAGAATTTACGCCATCTTTTAGGATAACTTGTATGCCTTTATCTACAATATGTTCATGAATTATACTTACCATTTCTATATCTAGCGGTGCCATAACTTGTTCACTTGCTTCTACTAATGTAAGGTTCAACCCTAAATCATACAAGTTTTCTAACATTTCAAGCCCAATAAATCCTCCGCCAACTACAGTTACATGCTTTGGTTTGTTTTCATTTATAAAATTCTTAATTTTATCTGTATCTGGTATATTTCTCAAAATAAATAAATTATCACAATCATTAATTCCTGAAATTGGAGGCTTAATAGGGCTCGCCCCTGGAGATAAAACTAAGTTATCATAATTTTCTTCATAAATTTCATTTGTTTTATGATTTTTAACTGTTACTGTTTTATTTTTCTTATCTATTTTAACAACTTCACTAAAATTTCTTATATCTATATTGAACTTATTACTCATAGATTCTACACTTGTGACTATTAGCTTTTCTCTTTCACTTATTGTCCCTCCAATATGATATGGAAGCCCACAGTTGGCAAAAGAAATATACTCTCCTTTTTCAAACATTATAATATTTGCATGTTCATCTAATCTTCTAAGTCTAGCTGCTGTGGATGCACCACCTGCTACACCACCAACTATAATTATCTTCTTACTCATTATAAAACCCCCTACTTTTTATAAATAATACTTAGTACTTACAATATATAGGAATAAAATTTTTTCGACTGTAACATTGTCACATAAAACGAATTTTTTTATTTTTTTATCATTTAGATTGCAAATAATAATAAGTGGGTAATTATTTTATAAATAGATTTATATATGCAGTTAATATATTAATAAAATTGTGAAATAATATTTAAAGGAGACCTTTCAATGAAAATATATGAAGATATAAGTTCACTAGAGCTAGATAATATGATAAATAACAAAGAAAAACTTATATTACTTGATGTTAGAACAAAAGCAGAATATAATACTAGCCGTATACCTAATGCTATAAATATTCCTATAAGTGATTTAGATTTGCAAATAGATCACTTATTACCTTATAAAGATGAAAAAGTTATTATTTACTGCCGCTCAGGGAAAAGAAGTGTTTATGCTGCCCATTTATTATATGAATACGGATTTAAACATTTATACAATTTAACACAAGGTATTATTGGACATTTGAATTATTTATAAAAATAAAAATACCCACCTTATATATGAAGTGGGTATTTTATTATAAATTTCTTAAGTATTTCTTAATATTTATAAGATTATTAATAGTATTTAAAATTTGTTATATAATAATTATAAGGTTACATATACTCTATTCGAAGGAATAAATTCACATAATTAAAAAAAAAGGAGAATTAACATGAGAAGAATATCTTTGTTTATTGTTATTAATGCAATATCTTTATTTATAATTTCAAATTTAATGTCTAGCGTATATATAGGCTCTTTATCAGCTTTAATAATGCTTACTATAATTTTTGGCTGCCTTAACTTAATAGTAAAACCCGTTATACAATTTTTCTCACTCCCTATAACTATTTTAACTTTAGGATTATTTTCATTAGTTATTAATGGTATAGTTTTATACTTAGCTTTTTCTATAGTCCCAGGTGCAGAACTTAACGGGATCTTAAATTCCATTTGGGCTGCCATATTATTATCTATAGCCAATTCCATATTGTATAATATTTTTGATTAACAACATCATTGAATTATGTTTTATTGTAATAAAAAATCTGTAAAGATATTTTCTTTACAGATTTTTTGATTTAATCCAGCTCAAGCATTTCGCCTTTTATAGAATATATTATCATTTCGCAAATATTTGTTACATGATCTCCTATCCTTTCTAAAAATCGTCCAACTAGCAATAGTCTTACAGCCTGAGGTATATTTCTTTCATCTCTTTTCATTGCAGAAATACAATCTATATATACTTCATTATATAAATCGTCTATTATATCGTCTTGCAAAGCCGTTTTATGAGCCAGTTTTACATCACTATTTATAAAAGCAACTTTTGCACTTTTTAACATATCCATACTTACTCTTTTCATTTTAGGTATATCTATTAACTCTTCAACGTACTCATCTTCACCTATTTTAATTGTTTCCATGGCAATATTAACAGCATAGTCACCAATTCTTTCAAGCTCAGTAGACATAGTACTAAGTGCGTATATAGTTCTTAAATCTTTTGCCATTGGTTGCCTAAGGGCAATTAATTCAATAAATTGCTCTCTTATATATGTTCTTAAATTATCTATATCATCATCTAAACCTATTATTTCTTTAGATTTTTCTATATTTTTTTCAACCATTGCATTTACAGCTTCTTCAACAATATTTTCACACTTATCCATCATTTCTATGGAAATATCTTTTAAAGAATTTATACTTAAACCTAAGTTATTATCATTTTTTTTCATGTTGACACCCCTTATTTTTATCCAAATCTACCTGTAATATAGTCTTCCGTTCTTTTATCTTTAGGATTTGTAAATACTGTTTTTGTGTTATCAAATTCTACTAAATCACCACTTAGAAAAAATGCTGTTTTATCAGAAATTCTTGCTGCTTGTTGCATATTATGAGTTACTATTACCACTGTAAACTTTTCCTTCATTTCTTCTATAAGCTCTTCTACTTTTAGTGTGGAAATAGGATCTAGGGCTGAAGTTGGCTCATCCATAAGTATAACTTCAGGCTTAAGTGCAATGGTTCTGGCTATACAAATACGTTGCTGTTGACCTCCAGACAGTCCAAGAGCTGAAGATTTGAGTCTATCTTTAACTTCATCCCAAATAGCCGCACCTTTTAAACTTTCTTCAACGATTTTATCCAGTTGTTTTTTGTCTTTTATACCATGTGCTCTTGGACCATATGCCACATTATCATAAATACTCATTGGAAATGGATTTGGTTTTTGAAATACCATTCCCACCTTTGTCCTAAGCTCTATGACATCGTCATCTTTATAAATATCTACTCCATCTAACTTAATTTCTCCATTTATTTTCACATTATCAATAAGATCATTCATTCTGTTTAGAGTTCTTAGAAATGTAGATTTTCCACATCCCGATGGACCAATTAAAGCAGTTACTTCGTTAGCTTCTATATCTATATTTATATTTTTTAAAGCTTTATTATCACCATAAAATAACTCTAAATTTCTTACACTTATTTTAATATTTTGTGACATTTTAACACCTCTCTTTAGTAATTAGCTTTGTTAAATTTCTTACTTATTAATTTAGCAATATAATTTAGAGCTAGTATTATTACTATTAAAACTATTCCCACTGCACAAGCCTGGTTTATATCTCCATTTTCCTTAGTTACTAAATATGCTTGTACTGTTAAAGTTCTTGCACTATCAAATAATGAGTAAGGCATTTGTGCCACAGTTCCTGCTGTAAGCAATATAGCCGCCGATTCTCCAATAACTCTACCCATGGCTAAGATTACCCCAGACAAAATCCCTGGTATTGCACTTGGAATAATAATTTTATATAAAGTTTGAAACTTTGTTGCACCCAATCCTAAAGACGCTTCTCTATAACTGTCAGGTACAGTTTTTAAGGACTCTTCTGTAGTTCTAATTATAATAGGTAGAATTATAATAGACACAGTAAGAGCTCCTGATAATATGGAATAAGAATAATTAAGAGCTACTACAAAAAAAATTCCTCCGAATAATCCATAAACTATGGATGGTATTCCTGATAAACTTTCTGTAGCAAATCTAATTATTTTAACTATCTTTCCTTGTTTAGCATATTCTTGCAGATATACTGCTGATAATATTCCAGTAGGAGTTGCTATTAATATGGATAATAATACTACATATAATGTAGTTACAATCATTGGCTTAATTCCACCGCCACTAGAAGAATAATTTGCAAATATAAAGGATGGACTAATCAATTTTATACCATTTAAAAATATGAAGCCTACTATTAATATAAGAACACTTACTGTAAATATTGCACTCAAATATACTAAAGCATTCAATATGTTATCTTTAGTTTTATTCATATTAGTCTTCCTCCTTATTAGAAATCATACTTAGTATTAAGTTAAGTATAATTATAAATATAAATAGTACAATTCCTGTTGCAAATAGCATTTCTTGATGAGTACCAAAAGCATATCCCATTTCTAAAACAATATTTGTGGTAAGAGGCCTTACACTATCCATTAATGAACTTGGAATTGCTGGTGAATTTCCTGCTACCAGTATAACTGCCATAGTTTCACCAATAGCACGCCCTACTCCAAGTACTACAGCTGCTAAAATTCCTGATTTTGCTGCTGGAAGAACTATATTAAAAGTAGTTTGTGTTTTTGATGCTCCAAGAGCCAAAGATGCCTCTTTATATGATTTAGGTACAGCTCTTATTGCAGTTTCTGACACAGTAATTATAGTTGGTAACATCATTACTGCTAAAACAATAATTACCGCTAGTAAACTTTGTCCTTTTGGTAAATTAAACACTTTTTGTATATTAGGAACGAGAAATGCTAAACCAAATATTCCATATAATACTGATGGAATTCCTGCCAATAATTCTACTGCTGGTGAAATTATTTTACTTAAGGATTTTGGGGCAACTTCTACTATAAATGTTGCAGTTAAAATCCCCACAGGAACACCTATAATTAAAGAACCTAAGGTTGCATATACTGATGCTAATATCATAGGTAATATACCAAATTTGTCTGCAGATGGTACCCATTCTGTTCCAAATAAAAAATCAATAAAGGAATATCCTTTAGATATAAATGGTATGGAACCTTTATAGAAAACAAAACCTATTATAAGTAATAAGCTTATTACAGAAATAAATGCACTTAGTAAAAATATCTTTGATGTAAGGTTTTCTATTAAATATTTATTTTTATTCGAATTATTTCTCACGCGATTAATATTATCGTTCATAGGCTTCTCCTTAGATGTATAAAATCCTCCTTAGATTAATAAAGGAGGATTTATTGAGCATATTATTTTATTCTTATTAATCCATTTTCTTCTACAATTTTTTGTCCTTCTTCACTTAAAATAAAATCTATTAATTTATTTCCATTGTCTTTTAAATTTTCTTCTTTATATACTAATAAAAATGGTCTTGATATTTTATAAGATTTATTTTTTACATTTTCTGCTTTTGGTGCAATTTCATCAATATTTATAGCATTTATTTTATCGTCTACATATTCAAAAGATATAAATCCAATAGCATTTTCATTGCCAGCTACTGTTGATTTTATGTTTCCTGATCCATCTCCTATTTGGGCACTTTTAGTAAGTTGTTCTGATGTATATCCTACTATTTCTTGAAAGGCATCTCTAGTTCCAGAACCATCTTCTCTTGAAACAACAACTATTTCACTATCTTTTCCACCTAATTCATTCCAATTTTTGATTTTGCCAGTGTAAATATCTTTTACTTGTGACATTGTTAGAGATTTTACATTGTTAGCTTTATTTACGATTATAGCTATTCCATCATAAGCAATTTCAACTTCCGTAAGACTTTCTGCTTTTTCTTGATCTTTTAAATCACGAGATGACATACCTATTTGAACTGTTCCATTTATTGCATCCTTTATTCCTGCTGAAGAACCTAACTGATTTATTTCAACTTTCATATTCGAATTAGCTTCTTGAAATTTTTCTGCTTCTTTTTCCATAAGAGGTCCCACAGACGTTGATCCTGACACAGTTATACTACTAGTGCTGGAATTAGACTTTTCATTAGTTTCAGTTTTTCTACAAGCTGTAGATATAAGCATTGTAACTAAACACAAAAACATTGCAATTAGTCTTGTTTGTTTTGACATATATTATACCTCCATCATTATGTAATAGATTTTTTGTTATTTTAAATTATAATTAGTATAACCATGTAAAAAGATTTATATTTTCAAAAAATCTTAATTATTTTTTCAACAAGCTATATAAAATTTTATTCAACTTAAGTAAAAAAAGACATCATACGATGCCTTTTTTATTTTATTTTTAATATATCATCAATTTCATTAATTAAATTTTTCTTATCTATATCAGAAATATATTCTTTATCATAAATTTTTTCTTTGATACTTTCTATTTTCTTATCTTTTTCATTAATTTTTTCTTTGAACTTATTTTCAACTTCTTGAATACTTTGACTTAGTCTATTTATAAGAGATGCCATCTCATCAGAACTTCCTGCTATTCTATTTAATAACATTAAGTTTTGACCTAAAAGATCTGGAATATCTTCATGAGAGTATCTCAGTTGATGATCTATTTCTCCATAGCCCTCTTCAAATATAGTTCTAACTTGAACCTCCGTTATAAGCTTTTTATTAGTTGGATAAGATTCTAATAAATAATGTACAGATCTATACCCTGATGGTCTTGAACAAACAGCTATTCCCTGTTCATCAAATTTTCTCGTATCATCTCCTTCTCTTACATTAGCTACTATTTCCATAACTTCCCACATATTAGTTATAAAATTATGAATTTCTTCCCAATCCTCTTTAAATATATGTATTACTCTTATACCAAGTAAATCTGTAATTTCATCTTTATAGTTCTCTGCTGTAAAATTAAAATCTTGTCCATATTTAGCTCTTCTTTCAGGAGTTTTCCTAATTACTTTTTCTATTAAATGACTTACATCTTTCACTCTAGTTTTTACTGAGTGAACTTTTGGCTGAGCTCTAAGTATATTGGCAACTAAATCTGCCTGTGTTTCATAGCTTTTTTTTGAATTGATAAAGTCATCGTGTATTGCTTTTAAATCTTTCCAACTTATATTTTCTTTTTTAAGCTCTTCTTCATTTATTCTATACATGTTTAAAAACTGTTCTTTATTTATCATTTTCTCCTCCAGCTAATTATATCTATTTTTATTTTACCTTATAATTATGCATATTTATATTTTTTTTATCCTTATTATTATATTCTTAATTTATATATTGATAAACCTAGATTGATAATGCTGTAATTTTCCATTTAACACAAAGAGATTATATAAAAAATATTAATCATGATTTAGAGGGGTATATGTAATGAAAAAAATATTTAAATTATTAACTTATCTATTGTAATAGCCTTTTCTATGACATTTGCACCGAGTTTAAGTATTCTTAATAATGAAAATATAAGTGTTGTAGAAGCTGCTACAAAGAAAACGTTTGAAACTTTTACTGTTAACTCAGTATATAATTCTTCAACAAAAATAAGAGGCAAATGTACTAAATGCGCCACTGTTAGAGCTTATGTTGATGGTAAGCAAGTAGGTAAAACAAAGGTATCTTCTTCTGGAACTTACTCAATTAAAATTTCTAAGAAAAAGAAAAACACTAAAATAACAGTTAAGATTATTTCGTATTCTTCTAGTTCAAATTCATCTTCTTCAAAATATGTTTATGCAAATGGGGAAAATCAACTTCTAAAATTTATCATAAAACAGCTAAGGCTCATAATATGGAGGGTGCCATAAAAATGACAAAATCCAAAGCCATATCAAAAGGGTATAGAGCTTGCAAAAGATGCTTGAGATAGTACAAGAAAAAGACATTATCAATTTTGATAATGTCTTTTTTGTGATTTTATCACAGAACAAAAGGATATAATATGTTTAAATAAATACACATTGTACGCTTTAGATATACTATTAGTTTACTTTTTCAGGTATGCATTGTATAAATTTCAAACGTCAAATCCTAAAAAATCACTTGCCATGTTAAGGGTTGAAGATTTACACTTAGCTAAGGTAATATTATTTACATAGGATTTTCCAGTGTATTATTATCAATAGTTTTAAAAGAGCTTTTTTAGAACTTTTGCTCTTACACTATCTTAAATATATTTAGAAAATATAAAATTTATATCAGGATTTGATTTCGGTAAATTAACTATATTTAATATATCTCCATAATATCTCAAAATTTTAGTATAGGATATATGGGATTATTAGTTACTGAAATTTTATTTATAATGTTTGGATATGTTCTTCCAAAATCAATCCTGAAAAATAATTTCGGAGGATATATAATGAGTAAAGATCAGTATCTTAAAGAAACTCTTCCTTTTTTCAAGGATTTAAATGATGAAGAAAAGAATGAATTAATTTCAAAAAGCTTTATAGGCAAGTATGAAAAAGGTGAACTTGTTCATTCTAAAAACTCATCTTGTACAGGGCTATTAATTACTATGAGTGGAAATTTCAGAGTATTTATTTCAGCTCCTAGCGGTAGACAAATTACCTTATTCAAACTATATGACAGAGATGTTTGTATGTTGTCGGCTTCTTGTGCTTTTCAAAATATAACTTATGATGTTAATTTAGAGGCCCAAAATGATGCTAGTGCTATAATTATTGATAGTTCATTATTAAAAAAATTGTCCCAATCTAACATTAACGTTATGAACTATATTCTTAGTCTTACACAGGATAAATTATCTGAAGTAATGTATGTCTTGGAACAAGCAACTTTCTTTAGCTTAGACGAGAGAATTACAGATTATTTATTAGAACAAAGCAGATATCAAGATTCTAATATACTTTATATCACTCATGAAAATATAGCCAACGAATTAGGCTCATCTAGAGAAGTTATTAGTCGTATACTTAAGAAGTTTGAAAAAGAAGGAAAAATAGAAGTTTCTAGGGGAAAAATTACACTTATTAAGTTGTCGCAGTAAAAAAGAGTTATTTCATCACATTAATAATAATTTTATTTATTAATGCAAAAAACGTATTGAATTAACAATACGTTTTTTAATCTTTTATTTTTCTTCGTGGACATTCAAATCAATAATTACCACATCTCTTGGCACAAATCGTTCTCCCATAAATTCATTTAGCATTTTACAATATTCCTCTACCCATTGGGTCTTGGATATGTTTTTGTACATATGATCATCAACAATATTTAAAAAAACTAGCTTAACCTTGTATCCCTTTTTCATAAGTTGATGCATAAAAGTAAATCTATTAGCTATTTGGTAATAAGTATCAAACCATTTATTAAAATCTCCTTTTATTCCAAGTTCATCATAAGTTTCTTTCATTGAATCTAATATTAATCTTTTATTATTTTCATTTGTAGATGCTAACTTACTTCTCAATTCTTTAATGCTGCTTTTATTTTCTACTAAGACAATCATTTTTTCCTGTGAATCTTTCACCGTCGCCAAACCGATTCCATCCCATACAGGCTCTTTTTGTGGCCAAAAACTCAAATCTTCTTTTTTCAATGTAAATCCATTATTGTTTAACTTCTCTAAGAGAGAAGGTGAATTTAGCATATACTCTCTGAAATTCTCATTTTCTAGAGGTGATAGCCAATTTATGGACTCAATTCTTGTATCTCTATTAATTATCCTTTCATTCAAAACAGATCCGTTATTCTCTTTAATAATCTTTCTTATCCAGTACTTCCCACTTACGGTTTCATTTATATCAATGCTCATCCAAATTCCTCCTCATAATTGCATTTATATACAATGAAGGATTTTTTATGGTCTATGTTTTAAAAATAGACTATAAAATTCTGTCCTCATATATTTTTATATGATTCCTTCATATGAAAAGTGATTAAATAAGACATATTTACTATGACTTCACCTTATAATTATCATAATTCGACTTAAAATGTTTATTGTCTGTCCAAAGTTCCTCTGCCTTTTCTGCCCATTTCACAGAATAATTTTTACACTTATTACATAATGATTCTACCTCCTCTGGTGATATTAAATCTGTTGATTTTGCTTTGCACTCTTTCACCATTTTTTCTAACATATGAGGATTTTCAAGCATTGGACAAGGACGTAGATGATTATGATTAAATGGTTGATTATCACGATATTGCATAAATAGTGGCTGGTGTAGTGCATCTAATAAAGTTGTTTCTTTAATATTGGCATTGGAATAATGTATAAACACACATGGTTCAACATCTCCATTTGCATTAATATGAAGATAGTTCCTACCTCCTGCAATACACCCACCCATGTACTCTCCATCATTTTGAAAATCAATAGGAAATATTGGTTTGCCACCTTCTTTAGCTCTTATTTCACGTATTCTATGATACATGTATTCTCTTTGATTTACTGTTGGTATTAAATCTACATTTGCATCATTTCCAACAGGCATATAATTAAAGTACCAACTATATCTACAACCTTTATCTATTATTAAATCTAAAAATTCATCAGATGTTACCGCCTCCACATTGGCACTTGTATAACAAATTGAAGTACCATATATTAAGCCATATTCTTTTAATTTATCCATAGCATGAAGAACTCTTTTAAAAGTTCCTAGTCTACGTCTTGAATCATTTACTTCCTCAAATCCTTCTATACTAATAGATAAAGACATATTTCCTACCCTAACTAATTCTTTGCAAAATTCATCATCAATTAGGGTTCCATTTGTAAATGCATGAAAAGCACAATCATTATGCTTTTCACAAAGCTTAATTAAATCTTTCTTTCTCATTAAAGGCTCTCCACCTGTATACATATAAAAATAAATTCCCAACTCTTTTCCTTGAGTGATTATATTATCTAAAACATCATAAGATAAATTTAAATTATGGCCATATTCAGCTGCCCAACAGCCATTGCATCTTAAATTACATGCACTTGTTGGATCCATTAAAATTAACCATGGTACATTACATTCATGTTCAACTCTTTTTTTTCTTGTTATTTTTGTTCCACAAAATATTGCTTCATACCCTAGATTTAATGCAGTAGTTTTGATAACATTTGGATGAATCTCGTCTAGAATTCTATTAATATATTTCATCCATTTTCCATCATTATCTTTAATTAAATCTCTAGTTGCATCAAAACTACTTGGCTCATATAAGTCCCCTACCAATTTTTCCGATATATCAACTAATTTTAATAAATTTTTTTCTCTATCCTTGTTTACATACTTAATAACTCCGTCAATACCCTTACTTACTAACTCTCTCTCAACCTTATGCGCTATTGACATATTATCCACCCCCATTTCTTATAGTAAAAACTACTTGATAATATGTAACAACAGCTAAAAATATTACAATTGTTAATATGTAGTTTTTAATAAATCCCATAAATTTGCCCTGTAAAAAGGCTATAATTATGTTTTTGCTTCAAAATATAAAAATCGTATCAAAATTAAATTGATACGATTTTTATGAGTTAATCTCTTTTTTTAGCTTTATGATAAAGTTTTTCAGTTTTAGTTTTATTTGTTCCACAATCTCTAGCGCCTATTTTTTGTCCATTTTCTATTCCAATGTCTGCTCCATGCTCAGAGTACATTTTTCTAAGTTCTGGGTTTGATTTTGGTCTATCTTTCATTCTATTTTTATTGTTATCCATAATGTAATTCTCCTTGATGATATTTTAGTTATAATTTATCCAATAAAAATCCCTTCTATTCTTTTGAAATTATTTCCTATTTCTTAAAATTTGCAAAAATCCTTTAATATAATGTTTATTTAATAAATCTACAAATCCCTGTATTGATTTACGATTTATTGCTCCTCTAGTTACCATAGCAATTAGCCTAAAAGGTTGATCATTCAAGGATTCTTTTACTGTAATTTCCATGGCTTTATCTCCACTTACAAATTTATTTGCCTTTTTGTTTATGGCAGATATAATTAAATCACCACCATAAATACTTTTAATATCATTAATAGTAGAGTTTATAGTAAATGGATATATTTGTTTGTTAATAATCGGTAGTTCCTTATTATATATATTCTCAAATTCTAGCTCTGTTGTACTTAGTTTCTTTTTATATAATTCATAATAAGATTGATATTTTGCTTTATAATCAATAGTTTTTACAGTATTTCCTCTTTTATTTACTACTGTAGAAAATTTAATATCCCTAGATGAGGAACCAATACTTATACCATATTGTCCTTCTTCAACTTCGTATTGATGACTTTGAATATTATAGTAAGTAAAACAACCTTCATCTAAAATAAAGGTTACTTCTTTACTTTCCTTAGGTTTTAAATTTATTTTTTTAAATCCTTTTAGCTCTTGTTTTGCTCTAAATAATTTTGAGTATAAACAAGAAACATAAAGTTGAGCCACTTCTTTTCCTTCCAAATCGCCCACATTAGTAACAGTTACGGATATTTCCATATTATTGTAATTATTATACTTTATTTTCATATTGCTATATTCAAAAGTTGTATATGAAAGCCCAAAACCAAAAGGATATTTCACATTAATATCTGCACTATCAAAATATCTATACCCAATAAATATACTTTCTCTATATTCTACATAATTATTATCTCCAGGGTAAAATTGTACCGATGGATAATCTTCAAAAGTATTTGCATAAGTTTCGCTTAACTTTCCTGATGGATTTTGATTTCCTAATAATAAATTTACTGTTGCATTTCCACCTCTACAACCACTTAAATGAGTTAGTAAAATACCTTTAGGAATATGACTCCATGGCATTTCCACAACAGAGCCACCTTGTAATATTACTACTAAGTTTTTATTAACTCTGCTAATTTCATAAACTAAATTATCATGAGACTTTGGCAATTTTAAATTCTTACGATCATATCCTTCTGCCTCATAGTATTTAGGTAGGCCTATAAACAAATACACTATGTCCTTATTTTTTGCCACTTCTATAGCTTTTTTTAGCAAGAGTTCATCAATTTCATCATTTTCTAAAGAATATCCATCTGCATAATTTATATTGCAGTTATTATGTACAAATACATCATATGCGTTATCTATAGTATTAGCATTAACATGTGAACTACCCAACCCTTGGTATACGGGCTCTTTTGCAAGCCTTCCTATTATTCCAACTTTTTGTGAATTATTTCCTGGGAGAATATTATCATCATTTTTAAGTAATACTGCACTACTTTCAGCTATTTTTTCTGCTAAATCAATATGATCTTTAAAATTACATTTATATGGTATTTTTTTACCTTCTTTATATCTTAAAATTAGTTCAATTACTTTTGTAACAGACTGATTTAATATTTTTTCATCTAATTTGTTAGTTTCTACAGCTTTTTGTAAAATCTTATAGTAATCATCTTTATATCCTGGCATTTCTAAATTTAATCCATTATTTATACTAGAAATAATATCATTAACACCTCCCCAGTCACTAATAATACATCCGTCATAATTCCATTCATTTCTAAGTATATCTTGCATTAAATATTTATTTTCGCAACAATACTGCCCATTTAGTCTATTATATGCCATCATTACACACCAAGGATTAGCACCTTTTATGGCTATTTCAAATCCTTTCAAATATATTTCCCTAAGAGCTCTTTCATCAATAATTGAATTAATAGTCATACGATATTTTTCCTGACTATTTGCTGCAAAATGCTTTAAACAAGCTGCCACGCCTTTGCTTTGTATTCCTCTAATAAGTGCTGCTGACATCTTTCCACTTAAATAAGGATCTTCGCTAAAATATTCAAAATTTCTTCCACAAATAGGTAGTCTTTTTATATTAATTCCTGGACTTAAAAGTACTGCTACATCTTTTCTTCTACATTCCTCCCCTAGTGCCTTACCCATACGATTTATTAATTCTTCGTCAAAGGTGGAGGCCAAAGCTGTAGCTGTTGGAAAGCAAGTTGATTTTATAACTTTGGGACTCATAAACATAAATCTCTCTGACTCTTCTTTTCTAAGCCCATGAGGACCATCACATAACATAATTGATGGGATATTCATTTTATCTATTCCATATGAATGCCAAAAATCTATTCCACAACAAAATTTACACTTTTCTTCTAAAGAAAGGTTTTTGACTATGGATGAAGCCTCTTCATATAAATTCATATTCTCTCCCCCAATACAACTAATTTTGTCTTATGTTATATTTTATGTTTGTGACTATAATAGATTGTTAACTTTATTTTTGTATACATATATAAAAGGGTTATAACAATTATTTTATTTTGTTATAACCCTTTTATATTTATTATATTTTCATTTATATAATTTCAGATTTACTATGTAATTGTAAGGTTTTGTTAAAAGATAATTTTATAAAGAAATAACTTAAAATAATTCCTAACATAACTATAAAAAATTCATTAAATTTACTTAAAAAGTCAAATAATACCCCTGTGGAATCTTTAGTTAAAAAATTTCCTGCCATACTGTTAAGAAATATTAATATAATCCATCTTAATACTCTTTTCTTTTTGATTTTATTGTATTTTGTAGGAATCATTACACAAATAGTAACCACTGCCATGAATAATTCTACTATAAATCTGACTAAATAATTTGCTTGTATGCCACTGTCTTGTACAATATGATTACTTATCCAAGATAATAAAAATATTTGTGAATCTAAATTAGAAATATTTTCTGCTATCAATACTAAAATCGTTGCAATTAAAAAAAACATTACTATTAAAATCAATTGCATAAATGAAGAAATATATTTATAAGAAACATATTCTTTATTGTTTATTGGGAGAGTTTGTATTAAACTATTAACTTTTTTACGGTTATCATCAGTTTCAAATCCATAGTAGAAAACCAACATTACAAGTCCCATATTAAATGACATACTACCAAAAACAAATAGCATAACAAAAAATACAGGTATGTAAATACTATAATATTGTTTTAAAAATTTCAAATCTAATCTTAATAATTTTTTTATCTCTGTCATTACTTATTCCCCTTACTAAATATTAATATATCTTCTATTTTAGGTATTTCATATAGAACCTCTTTCCCAAATATATCTTGTGCATCTTTTTTATTATTAGAAATTCCTCTAAATCCAAATTTATTTTCCACTATCTGTTGAAACACTTTTTCTGTTTCTTCATTTAATAGTTCTTTTGCTCCCTTTACAATAGTATAATTATTTCTTATATTTTCACTGTCTTCATTAAAAATAATTTTCCCTTTATCCATTACAACAAAGTAATCTCCTATTTTGTCTAAATCACTTGTAATATGAGTACAATATAAAACTGTAGATAAATCTTTTTCCATTTGTAATTGAAGAACTTGTAAAAATTCAGACCTAAATATTGGATCTAAATTTGCTGTTGGTTCATCTAAGATTATTAATTTAGGATGATAAGACAAAGTCATAAGTAAATCAAATTTTACTTTTAGCCCTTTTGATAAATCTTTATATTTGTCATTAAGATTTAAATCAAATTCTTCAGTATAATAATTAAATAACTTCTCATCCCAATTTTTATAAAATACGCCTATAGTTGATTTTATGTCTTCTAATGTGAAATCTTCTGGATATAGTGTGTCATGTCCTAAATATCCTATTAATTCTTTAATATGTTTTTTGTCTTTATTAAAATCTTCTCCAAATATTTTTATGCTACCATCCTCTTGATTTAATATATTCATTATTAATTTCATTAAAGTAGTTTTGCCAGCTCCATTTGTGCCTATAATACCTGTAACAAAACCTTCTTTTATTTCTAATTTCCCTATATTTAATTTAAAATCCCCCATAGATTTTTTTAAATTATTAATTTCTATTACATTCATAATGTACCCCACTTAATCACTTAAATTATATAGTTCTTTAAAAATTTCCATTCCTTCATCTAAGGAAATATCTAACTCTTTAGCTCTCTTTACTATCTCTTCTAATTTACATTCCCACTCATATATGGCTAACTGTCTCATTTTCTCTGTATTTTTTGCTGAAACAAAGCTACCTTTTGATGGAACTGTTTCTATATATCCTTCACTTTCTAAAATCTCATAGGACTTTTTTACAGTTATTATGCTTACCTTAATTTCTCTTGCTAAAGTCCTAATTGAAGGTAGTGGCTGACCTGGCAAAAGTTTTTTAGAAACAATTTGTGATATAATTTGATTTTTTATTTGCTCATAAAGAGCTATTGGTAATGAATCAGAAACTACTATATCCATATTTTATCCTTTCAGTTATATTCCGTGTATGTTATATATACACAGAATATAACACTATATATATGTGTGTCAATGTTATTTCTATAAAAGTCTAAAAAAGAATTGCAAAACTGTTTGCAATTCTTTTTTATTTAATCCATAAATTCAATTACTTTTACATTACTTTTATTAATGGAAAAGTTACTCCCCAAGTCTCTACCAAATAGCACTAAGGATGGAACTGCATTTCCCTCATTAAAATCTTCCATCCAATCTATCAATGATCTAAAATTTCTAACATTGCTTTCTTCTACTATTCTTTCAAAATTATTATTATATACTATTCTTATCCTATCTTTTTTCAATTATCTCATCTCCTAGCAACTTAACTAAGTAATATTATAATTTTATTTTTACTATAACTCAATGATCTTCTTAATATTACCCAATTTCAAAATAACATAATCAATGTTATAAACTGATATAGCATATTACTAATAATGTTAACATAAGGTAGTTTTCCTTCATAAATTAGAAGAAGATATAAATTTAATTTAGATGGGGGTTATTATGTCTGACTCTAATAGTAAAGTTGTTATAGACAGTTTGTCTGCAAATATAGTTGACAAAAATTCAAAAGATAAAGTAGTTTTAGCGGGAATTTTTCCTTATGAAAATAGTTTTTATAGTGAAAATCTTGAATTAGTTGTAGAACCTGAGGTTGGATATCCAGTTAATATACAACTACCATATTCAGGTTATGATATGCAACTATTTTGTGGGGATTTTACAAATGACGGAAAAGATGAAATTATGGTAAGAGGTAGCTTCGGCGGTTCTGGTGGATTTGAGATTGGAGTAATATATAAATTTGAAGATAATAAAATCAAAGAAATTTTTAATCAAGATGATATTTCAAAAAATAACCCTTGTAGTGCAAAATTCAAAAATAATTACAAGGTCCATGTAAGTTGTGGGGAAAAGAAATATTCCATTAATTTAACAACCAGACCAAAAGATTATTTGGAATTAGCTTATGATAAAGATGGAAAAGTACTTCCTGGAGTAGAAGCTTACGTTGATGCTCCTAATACACTTTTTCCAATAAAGGACGTAGATAATAGTTACTATGAATTACTTATACAACAAAGGATTGTCGGTGTAGTTAATGCAGATACTTTGGGTATTATCCAGACTGTATGTGATTTTTTAAGCAATAAATTTAACGTAGTTACTAAAGGATTGTACTTTACCTTTGACTCTGACAATAAAGAAAGTTAGTAAAAAAATATTGGACTAGAACATAGTCCAATATTTTTTTATTAACTTTAAAATTTATTTTTTTCTTTTAATTTAACAAAACTTATAACAAAAAGTATTATTGATAAAATAAGCATTGCATTTAGATATCTATTTATACTACCTAAATCATTAGTTTGTTGTAAATTTTCTAGACAAATACATATCCATCTAGTTGGCATAAGTCTTCCTATTTCTTTGAATTTTTCAGGCATTATATTAATATCCCAAAATACTCCACTTAACATACAACAAGGAATTATTATAAGTACATTTAACATTGATGATATATGTCTGCTTCTAGTAAAACTAACTAGACACAAGTTAAAACTTAGTGCAACAAGATTTAGCAGCATCATTACAACTAAGAAGTTTATACTATAATCCATGGCAAAGTTTGATTTGAAAATTATTAACACACCATAATATATTAAAGTTGCCATGGAAGACATTATATAAAAAGCAACTATTATGGATAAATAATATTTCCATTTACTAATTTCATAACCAAGTGTCTTAATTCTTACTTTATTATCTTTGTCCTCAATTAAAAAATTCGATACTTTTCCAGCTAGAATAAATACGGTTAATATAATTAAACCCAATGAACTTTCTATATCTGGTCTTTTTTCATTAACATCATTTAAACTTAATATTGTGTTTTTATCATTGTAATCTTGATTTATTTCTTTAAATTTGTTTATATCCCCTTTGCTCATTTTCCCAATCATAGACAAGTCTTCACATTTCATATCTATCATGTTTTGAACAACTAATTTCACGTGGTTTTCATTTATAGTTTTGACTTCTATTTCGTTATCCTTCGAGTTTATCAATTTATTTTGAAAATTATCATTTATAATCACAACCAGTTGAATTTGCTGTGTTATAAGTAAAATTTCAGAATCCTCTTCTTTTATTATTATACTTTGAATACCTTCCAAATCATCAATAGTTTTTATTATTTCATTAGATACATAGGAGTTATCATTGTCTATTACACCTACCTTAAATTTATGCTTTCCTGTAAATTCAAAACTAAAGAATATAGCTATAAATATAGGTATAATAATTGCAAGCATTATATAACTTTTATCTTTCATCAGTGCTCTCATTGTATTTATTATTAATTTAATCAAAACTATCACCTGCCTTAAGTTTTGATATTAAGCTTCCTAGAATGAGCATTAATAATGATAAACCAAATGAAATAAATATGGAGAAAATATAATATTTTGTTTTTATATCATAACTTAAGCTAAGTATAGATATATTTGCCCAATAACTAGGAGTAATCTCAGATAGAAAGCTTGTAACTCTTTCTGACTTTACCAAACAAATTGGTACATAAGAACCGCCTAAAAATCCCATAATTATAATTAATATATTATTTACCATATAACAAGTTTCTTTATTTGAGAAAATAGTAGACATAAATATTCCAAGTGCAGAACTAAATATTATAAGAGAAAATAATACCATAAAGATATATAATAAATTTCCTCCCCAACTTACATTAAAAAATTTAGTACTAACTATATATACTATGATTATTTGTAAAATACCTATAGCTATCCCTAATGCTATCTTTGATAGTAATATATTAATTTTATTTATTTTAAGGCCTTTAAATCTTGTTTTTGTATGTAAATATTCACCCTTATACATTGATATTGATGTAAGATTAGATATATATAAAATAATTAAGATAAGTTGTGCAAAGGTGTAGTATGTAAATGCATTTACTTGTTTTTTTTCTATCCCTTCATCTTTTAACAATATTTTAATCTCATAATCTAAAACCTCTTTTATTTTTTCGGGATTTGATTTATAAATTGATTGTAAAAAAGTATATTTTTTCATATATTGTTCGTACAAATTCCTAAATACTGTACTTTCTGTACTCTCTGTTTTTTCACTTCTAAAATAGTTAATATCATTGTCATAAAAGTCCATAAAACAAATTGCTTTGTTATTATTTACATCGTCTATGACTTCTTTATAATTGTTATTTTCTATAAATTTAACATTTGTATTTTTTTCAAAATGAATCATAAAATCATAGAAACGTTGTAAGTCAACTTCGTTTTCAATAGGAGCATTGACTCTATAATATATAACTTTATTATTAAATATATTTTCATCTATGGTCATAAGTCCATTAAGTGATTTACCCATTATAAAAATAAGTATTACAGGAAATATAATCATCATAATTATATTAATCCTCTGCCTAAAAAACTGCTTAACTTCTTTTTTTATAAGAGTTAATAAGATCAAATTGCCACCTCCTTGTTTCCTAATTTTTAGATTTTAACCAATAAAACTTAAAACATTTTTTTCATAAGTGTTAATGTAGTTTTTATATTCTATTAATATTTATGAATTTATTAAGTTGTCTATTACTAGCAAATTTGCAGATTCATACAGTATAGTTATATTTATATTAGTGATATGATAATAAAAAATACACCTCGATTCTAAGAGGTGCATTTCAATTACTAATCATAATATTATCTTAACAAGTTTTAAATATTATTTAAAATATCTCATATATATATTAAATTTATTTTCTTCTCTATCAAAATTGCCATAAATAGTTATATCTTTTCCTTCATACATATTTTCTATATATTCAATACATTTTGGAGTGATATCATATGCCGTAGCCTCTAGTTTATATGTATCATTACCTTTCAATTTTATTCTTAAAGTATTATTTTTTTCATCAAAATAAATATGACATATTATTGCCTTTAACTTTATGTATTTTCCCTCATATTTTTTGTCTGACCAATATTCGGTTTTTTTATAAGCATCTAATAACTTATCCACGTCCATTTCTATTTTTACCTTTTTGCTTAAACTAAAAATATCACTTATAAATATGAGCACTATAAACATAGCAATACAATTTAATTATATGAATTATCTATTCAAAGTGGTATTATTATAAATAAAATAAAAAGTCCCTTCTTATGAAAAGGGACTTTTTATTTTATTTAATTTAAAAGTCTATGCAGTAACATTTTGTGAATCAGATTTAGCATTAGAGCTATTTGATTTAATAAAGAATCCAATTACTGATGCAACTAATACTGGAACTACCCAGTTAAATCCTAATGTGTGTAATGGTAAAGTATTTATTACTGGAACCTTCACTCCAAAGTTTCCTAATATGTTTAAGAATCCCATTACTAATGCTGTATATGTTGCAAATTTAAATATATTATCATTTTTAATATATTGTCCTAATAGAGTAAATACTACTAACACGATTGTTGGTGGGTAGATTACTGTTAATATAGGAGCTGAGAATTTAATTATTGTATCAACTCCAAAGTTAGAAACTACTAAACTAAATAGACATACTGCAGTTACTATTGTTTCGTATTTTATTTTATTATTTGAAAGCTTTGAGAAATATTGTCCAGTTGCAGATGTTAAACCTATTGCTGTTGTTAAACAAGCAAGAGTTACTATTATTCCTAATATAACTTTTCCTGGGAATCCTAATAACCTTTCTGTTATAGCAACTATTAATCCAGCTTGTGATACATTTGAATCAAACATAGTTGATACTGTAGCACCAAGATAAGTAAGTCCACCGTAAACTAAAAATAATCCTGCTGCAGCTATTAATCCTGCTTTAAATGTTATATTTATTTTATCTTCTTTTTTTGTATATCCTTTATTAGCTATTGTTGTAAATATTACTGCTGATAAAGATACTGCTCCTAGGGCATCTAATGTTTGATAGCCTTGGAATATACCTTCAGAGAATACACCATCTATAGTTGCTGGTTCTATACTTCCTAAAGGATTAAACACTCCTACACCTATTAATGCTAATAATGCAATCAAAAGTGCTGGTGTTAAATATGATCCGATTATATCAACAACTTTTGATGGTCTTATTGTTAATAATAATGTCACGACGAAGAATATTATTGAGAATATTATTGAACTAAAACCACTAAATATTGGTTGAATCCCCATTTCAAATGTTGTAGCTGCTGTTCTTGGTATAGCAAGAAGTGGTCCTATACAAATCATTATTGAACATGCTAGCACTAGTGATATCTTGTGGCCTGCTCTTGAAAAGATTTTACCAACATCTCCATCGCATTTTGCTATTGCAAGTATAGCTAAAAGAGATAAACCTACGTCTGCTAATATAAATCCTGTAAAACCTGTTAACCAACTACTTCCTGATATAAGTCCTAAAAATGGTGGGAAAATTAAGTTACCTGCTCCGAAAAACATTGCGAACAATGCAAAACCTGTTATTATAATATCTTTATTCCTTTTATTCATTGTGACCTCCTAATTAAAATCCGTATTTCGTTTCATACATGTATTATATACGACATCTATTTGAATAGTCAATATAATTATAATTTTCTGTATATTCAAATTATAATACACATATTAAAGTTGAATATGTATTCAGAAAATAAAGTAATTTTCAGAAAATTTTGATTAATATTTATATTCCAAATTATTTTTATATTCTTTTTTTAATTTTTTCAACAAAAAAAGACTTGATAAAACCTGCAAGTCTTTTTTTTAACATATATTTATTATAACATAATAATTTTAACATTCATAATTATTTAATATATATAAATCCTTTAGCTGATTTTACTTCAATTTTTTTCCCTAAATATACTTCTAATGCATCAGAATATTTTTCGAAGTCTGATTTTCCAAGGCCTATAGGACACCATATTTTGTAAACGTTTTCTTCTTTATTTAAAATAGTCTCAACCACAGTTGGATATTCTTGATCTTTATTGCAAAGGCCTACTTTGTTAAAAAATATATCCAATGGTTCCTTTTTTTCTTCTTTTTTTCTAAATGCTTTGACTATAATTTCCCCAATTCCCCAAATTCCATCAAATACAATTTGAAGCAAATTCCCATCACTACTCATTAAGTATCCTCCTCTTTATAAAGTAATATGAAATATCCTTGATAATATTTTTTATATTTCTAAATATTCATAATTTACTTTCTTTTAAATTTTCACAATAATTGGAAAGTGATCTGAATATAATACTTGGTCAATTTCATATGATTTTATATCAATTATTGAGCTTACAAACACATAATCTATCCTTGAAGTTTTAAAAGTTGGATAGAAATCCTTACACAAACATTTAGCTACATCTTTATAAGAACTTAAATTAATGTTTTTTTCATTAAAATCACCACAAATCACAATATTTTTATTTTGGTTTTTAGCAAAATCCAAAATTTCACTTATTTGTATCTTTCTTTCTTCCATATCCAATCCTAAATGTGTATTTATAATAATTTTATCATCTATATCTATACTCAATAGGCCTCTCTGTTCTGTTTTACTACTTAGTAATAAGTGTGAACTGCAATTTATTTTATTTTTACTTAATATACATATGCCAAATTTCATTTTTCTATTATTTACATGTAATCCAAATACTCCATTCATCTTTAACAATATTTTCATAAGTTTAAATTGATAATATAAAACTTCCTGGAGACAAATAACATCGCAATCTAAAGATTTTAAATAACCTATAAGTTGAAACAAGGTCATTCTTCTAAACTCATCTGTTCCTATATGTATGTTATAACAAACTAACTTCAAATTATTTCACCTCCTATCATAGGTTTATTACAAAATAATATTCATAGTATTAAATAATTATCCTTTTAAATTTTCACATAATAAAAAGAAGACAATTTAATTGTCTTCTTTAATATATACACTTTATTTATAAATTAAAATCTAAAATCTCTTTGACCATTTGTAATTTTTATCAATCTCTCTTCTACTATTTCTCTAACTTTATCTTTAGGTATTTTTTTAACTTCTTTTTCTATTAAATTTTCACCAGATTCTTTTGTTGATTCAGATGCATAGTCTTCTAAGTATTCTTTTAAAGTCATGATAGCATTTGGTTGACAACAATTGGCTATTTGACCGTTTTTACATAGTGCCATAAATCTATCTCCAGTTCTTCCTTCTCTATAACAAGCAGTACAAAAACTTGGTATATAGTTCATATCTAGTAGCCAGTTTACCACTTCATCTAAAGTTCTATCATCATCCACGTCAAATTGAGCACTTGTAACTTCTTCTTTTACGCCCTCTGCTCTATCTGCATATCCACCTACACTTGTTGATGATGCACCACTTATTTGTGACACACCTAAATGCAATACTTTTTCTCTAGTTTTTTGAGATTCTCTTGTTGATACTATCATTCCTGTATATGGTACTGCTAAACGAATTATTGCCACTATTTTTTGGAATATTTCATCTGACAAGGCTTCTGGGAATTCAGATACATCTATGTCATCAGCTGGGCGAAGTCTTGGTACACTTATTGTATGTGGCCCAACTCCAAATGCTGCTTCTAAATGTTCAGCATGCATTAATATTCCTACTAATTCATATTTATAAGTACTAAGACCATATAGTACACCTAATCCTACATCATCTATTCCAGCTTCCATAGCTCTATCATGAGCTTCTGTATGATAATTATAGTCGTGTTTTGGTCCTGTTGGATGAAGTTTTTCATAAGATTCTTTATTATATGTTTCTTGGAATAGTATATATGTACCTATACCTGCATCTTTTAATTTTTTATAGTTTTCTATAGTTGTAGCAGCTATATTCACATTTACTCTACGAATTGCTCCATTTTTATGTTTTATACTATAAATAGTATCTATAGATTCTAATATGTATTCTATTGGATTATTTTTTGGATCTTCCCCTGCTTCTAAAGCAAGTCTTTTGTGGCCTAAATCCTGAAGTGCTATTACCTCTCTCTTTATTTCTTCTTGAGTTAATTTTTTTCTAGCTATTTTCTTGTTCTTTAAATGATAAGGGCAGTATACACATCCATTTACACAATAATTTGATAAGTACAATGGTGCAAACATGACAATACGATTTCCATAAAATCTTTTTTTAATATCTTCTGCCATTTTAAACATTCTTTCAATTAATTCTTCATCTTCACATTCAAGTAAAACTGCCGCTTCTCTGTGAGTTAATCCTTTTGCTCTATTAGCTTTATCTAATATTCCTTCAATTAATTCCTTATTTCCTTTATTAGATTTTGCATACTCTAAGCTATCTAAAATCTCATCATGATTAATAAATTCTTCTGCCTTTCTTGATTTTGGATCATAAGCCATACTATTTCTCCTCCTAAAAATGTTTTTGCTGACAAATTAGAAGACATATATTATTAAGTATAAAAAAACCTTCGCCCACTGCGAAGGTCATCATAAACTTAATATATAACTGTCTTTTTACTTAAGATTTGTCTTAGTAATCAGACTAATTTCATATTATGATTACCTTCCCCCTCAGATGATACTTTAGGGTCAGCCTAATTAAATAATAGCACTTTTTACATATTTTAGGTGGTTTTTATTAGATTTTTAATTAAATTAATAAAACACTCCTCATAACTTTATGGGAGTGCTTTATTTATCTATTTGCATACATAATTTCTTTTTGATATTTCGTAGTTTGAATACATTGAATCTTTTGTTACATCTGCCTTTATATTTAAAAAGTCTGGAAGTAATATCTTTCCATTTTGATCTGTGGCTTCTATTTCTAATATTCCATATTTTTTGTCATTGTTAAATACGTCTAATTTGAAATATTGATTTTCATATACAAAACAGTGACGAGTCTTTATTATTGTAAATAATTGATTATCTATTTCAGATAAATATGTTAAGTATAGTTTATCACTTATTTTCTTTTCTTTTCTAAAGGTTCTATAATTGTTAACTCTTTCTTTTTCAGTATAGTAATATGAGTAGTTTTCTCCATTTCCTATTTGTCTAATCCTTCTTTCCACATTTGGGTTAGAAGATTTTAAGTAATGTTGTACTATATCCATTTTTTCTGAAGTATTTATTATATTATCTATATCAATATTTTCAACATCTACTAAGTATTTACGTATAGTTCCCGTTGGCATATGTTCATCTAAATCATTGTAGATTTCTTTTAATACTCTTTCTACTTTTCCTTCAAAATCTGTAGAGTTATCAAATATTCTTAAACGAGGATGACCTACCCATGCATTTAATGTTAATTCATCTATCTGTCTTGCATCTTCTAAAGATTCACTTCTAGCTGCATTATTTGCTAATGTGTAATGTTCTTCTGCTCCATTAGCAGTTGTTACTAAATGTAATACTAAATCATATCTATCTATTAATTCATTTTCAGTTGTTCCAAATTTGTCTAATATTACTTCAAATTCTTCCTTTGATACATAAGCTTTATTGTCTAATAGCCCTCTATCATAAAGTATTATTATCTTTTCAGAATCCATTTCCTTAGCTGCTTTTTCGTAAACTTCTTCTTTCTTAAATTGAAGGTTTAAAAGGTAGTCCTGAAATATAAACATGTTCTCTTTACCGCCCAGTGGTGAAACTCCACCTCTAATTAATTCCGTTGCCGTTTCTGAAACTATTAAAACTTTGTACCCTTTTTCTTTAAAAGTATTTTCTATTAAGTTAAGCATTGTACTTTTACCAGAGCAGGGACCTCCAGTTATTACAATTTTTTTTATAGCTTTCATTTTGTTTCCTCCAATATTATCAAATACCTTGTTATATTTATATATAAAACATTTGCTGTTTTTGTAATCTTAAAAAATAACACTTTTCTATTATATTGCATTTTTGTAAAAAGTGAATAGTTTTTTTGTTTCCAATTCTATTATTATACCAATATAATTTTACTACATATATTATTCTTTATAATTTCATATAAATTATTATAAAAATACAAATAATACTATTAATTCTTTAATACATTAAGAAAGGATTTTCTATGAAAAAAATTGGAATGAGAAACATAAAAACTGGTATTGCCGTTTTCTTTGCCACTCTAGCTGGCTATTTAGGCATAGTTGAAACACCAGTTTATACAGTATCTGTTTGTATATTTTCTATAAAAAATACTATTAAAGGTTCAATTAAAGATTCCTGGTCTAGAATTTTAGGCACTTTACTTGGTGGATTAATTGGTTTTTTGTGTGCACTTTTTTTCAAAGGTAATATTATTTCATCTACTTTGGGAGTAATTTTAATTATATACATTTGTAATATATTAAAAATTTCTGACTCATCTGCCATTGCATCTGTAACCTTTATTTCTATATGCTTAGGAATTGGTAATAACCACCCACTAAATTATTCTATTATGAGAACTATTGATACTTTAGTAGGAGTAATTATAGCTTTAATTGTTAATTATACTGTAAGCCGCAAAAGATATATAAAGTACTTATGGTCATCTTTCAACACTGTTTATAATGACTGCCTAAAGATTATTAATTCTATGGTAAAAAATAATGACTTTTCTTCATTATATATAAAACTTAATAATAAACACTTTGAATTAGAAGAATATTATAATCAGTTAATAGATGAAATTCCTTATTCTAAAGAAACTCATGATATAAATACTTTATACTATAAATTTGACATTGAAGAGCAATTAATACATCATGTTCATGGTTTATATCTAATAGGAAAAAAAGTTTCTTCCATTGACACTAGTTTAAATAAACCTATATATAAATATCATATAGAAAGCATTTTGTCACTTTTAGATAAGTCCCATGAACAAAAATAAAATCCAGAAAAATTATTATTTTTTCTGGATTTTTCTTCTATTATTTTATTGATTCCAAAGCTTTTTCATAATTTGGCTCATTTGTTATTTCTTCTAAATATTCTACATATACAACTTTATTATTTTCATCTACAACAAATACTGCTCTAGATAAAAGTCCAAGCTCATTTATGTAAACTCCATAATTATTTCCAAATTCTCTATCTTTATAATCTGAAACTGTTTTTACTCTGTCTATTCCAGCACCACCACACCATCTTCCTTGCGCAAATGGCAAGTCCATAGATACTGTATAAATTGTTACATTTTCATCTAATTTAGTTGCTTCTTGGTTAAATTTTCTAACCTCCATATCACAAACTGGAGTATCTAAAGATGGCACTGTTAAAAATACTCTTTTACCTTTTGTATCACTAAGATTTAATGGGTTTAAATCATTATCTACAACAGTAAAATCAGGAGCCATATCTCCTACCTTTACTTGAGTTCCTTTTAATGTTAATGGGTTTCCTTGAAATGTTACTTTCATCATAATACCTCCTACAAAAATTATTACTATAATTAGTTTTAAGTTTCACTATATTATTTATACCCACTTTTATTTTTATTAAATTAATATTTACAATTTTTTAAAAGAAATTAATAATTTAAATTAAAGAACTTTTTTAGATACTTAATATATTTTTAGCTAAATTTAATTTTCTAATAAAATTTGAATCTTAAAATTGCATTTTGTGCTTAGACTATAAATTAGATATTTTTATTTTTTGTTTAAGTTCATCAATACTTAAATCCAAAAGTTCTTTCAATTGTTTTCTTCTTTCTTCAACATTCTCTATATTATTTATTATAATCTGCCTATTTTCACCCAGTAAATTTACATACTCTTCATAACTTTCATCGTAAACTTCTTCTAATTCTTTTCTTATCTTTGCTGATAAAGAAGGACTTTTTCCACCAGTAGATACACTTAGTAATAAGTCTCCTCTTTTAACAAAAGAAGGCACTGTAAAATTAGATAAATCTATGTCATCAACTACATTTACTAATTTTGCATATTCTCTACAATAAGTTCCTATTTTATGGTTTACATCCTTGTTATTAGTAGCAGCAACTACAAGAAAAGCATCCTTTATATATTTTTCATTATAACTATCTTTTATAATTTCAATTTCACCTTTTATATCTTCAAACTCTTTTATAAATTCTTCACTTACTACTATTACTTTTTTGTTAAAAGCAAGAAAGTTTATGCATTTTCTATATGCTACCTTTCCACCACCTATAACAACAATTTTCATATCATTTTTTTTTAAATTAATTGGATAATACATAACATCCCCCGTATTTATAATTATGTTATTCTAATTATATTTTAATATAATTTCTAATAACTAAAAATACCTTAAAGAAGTTTTGTGAACTAACTTTAAGGTATTTTTAATCTCTACTTAATTAAAAACCTATAACTACTTTCTGGTTTAAAATCATCTTGCTTAACTTTTATTTTGTAATTAAATATTGGTCCATCAACTACAAATGTATGATATTCGCCATTTTCTCCACAAGGGTCAGAACCAGTAGCTTTAATCTTTTCCACCAATTCTTTTGTTAGTGTTTTGCCCAAGAAATCTTCACTCATATAGTCTAAGTTTACTTTCTTAATTATAGCTTTAAATCCATTATCTATAGCTTCATAAACAAGTTTTTCTCTATTTTCTTGCCATAAAGGAAATTCATAGTTTAAACCTGTATTTATTGCTCTATCTACGCCCCACTGTTTATGTAATTCAATATCAATATCTCCATATACTACTGATGTTGCACCCATTTCTTTTGCTACCTTAAGTTTTTCTTCAAACTTAATTTCATACTCTGAAACATCACACTCTGCATAAATAACAGGTATTTCTAAGCTTTTGCTAACTTGTTCTAGTAAATCGTAGCTTAAACCATGAGTCCAAGTTTCACTAGCAGATTTTTTCACAGTAGTTAAAAGTGCCACTGGAATACATCCTTCTTGGATTTTTCTATATAAAGCTAACATACAATCTTTTCCACCACTATATGATAAAACAAATTTATTGTTCATACTCTTTCCTCCAATATGTTTTATCACTTATATTAACTAATTATTTTTTAACATTTTAGCTATGTCTTTAGCAAAATAAGTGATTATTATTGTAGCTCCTGCTCTTTTTATAGACATAACTGCTTCATAAATAGCACTTTCATTTAGTAATCCTTCTTTAACAGCTAATTTTAGCATTGAATATTCACCACTTACGTTATAAGCTGCTATTGGTAAATCAAAGTTATCTTTGAATCTTTGTATTACATCTAAATATGATAGGGCTGGTTTAACCATTATTATGTCAGCACCTTCTTCAACATCTAATTGCCCTTCTAATACTGCTTCATTTGTATTTGCTGGATCCATTTGATAAGTTTTTCTATCTCCAAATTGAGGTGCTGAGTTTGCAGCTTCTCTAAATGGTCCGTAAAATGATGAAGCATATTTAGCACTGTAAGCCATTATAGCCACATTTTCAAATCCATTATTGTCTAAAACTTCTCTTATTGAACCTATTCTTCCATCCATCATATCTGATGGTGCAACCATATCTGCGCCAGCCTGTGCGTAACTTAAAGATATTTTAGCAAGATAATCTAAAGTTTTATCATTGTGAACATATCCAGTATCAGTTAATATTCCACAATGTCCATGACTTGTATATTCACACATACATACATCACATATTACATCCATTTCTGGGTTTATTTCTTTTATTTTTCTTACTGCTCTTTGAACTCCACCTTCTGGATTAAAGGCTTCACTTGCTTGGCAGTCTTTTTTGTGATCATCTGGAACACCAAATAATAATATGTGCTCTATTCCAAGTTCTGTTAATTCTTTTATTTCATCGTCTAACATATCAACTGAAAAATGATAAACACCTTCCATTGATGATATTTCTCTTTTGATATTTTCTCCATCTACTATAAATAATGGATAAATTAAATCTTCCACTTGTAGTTTTGTTTCTCTCACTAAGTTTCTTATTGCTTTACTACTTCTTAATCTTCTTGGTCTTCTTAACATGTTAATTCCCCCATTTGCACTTTTTCATTATTTGATATTACATCTATCATACTGTCAATTGTCGCTACTTCAGCTTCTTTATAAACTTCTAATCCAAAGTCCTCTATAGTCTTGCTAGTTATTGGACCTATGGATATTATATTTTTATTTTGTAGTTTTTTAAGATTTTCTTCTCCTATTAAAGTTATAAAGTTTTTAACCGTTGAAGAACTGGCAAAAGTAATATAATCAACTTCTTCATCTTCTATTGCTTCTATAGCAAAATCTTTTTTATCATTATCTATAACGGACTCATAAGTTATAACTTCTTTAATATAGCATTTCTCACTTAGTTTATTAATTAAGAAATCTCTAGCATTTTTTGCTCTTGGAATTAAAACTTTATCATTTTCATTAATAATATCTTTTAATTCTTCATAAAGCCCTTCAGCCACATATTTTTGCGGAACTATATCAGCGATTATACCTCTTGATTTAATAGCTTTTGCAGTTTCTGATCCAACAGCACAAATTTTGCTATTGTGAAGAACTCTTGAATCATATCCCATTTCATTTAACTTATCAAAGAATATATCAACTGCGTTTTTGCTACTAAATAGTATATAGGTATAATCTTTTATTTTATCTATCTCTACTTCTAATTCTTTATTATCTTCAACCTTTTGAATTTTTATAGTTGGAATTTCTATTGGATTTCCACCCATATCACTTATTTTTTTAGCTAGTTCACTACTTTGTGTTCTACATCTAGTAACCACAATATTTTTACCGAAAAGTGGTTTTTCTTCAAAAAAGTTTAACTTTTCTCTAAGACTTACAACACTTCCAACTACAATTAAAGTAGGTGGTTTAATATTTTCATTTATTGCTACTTCGTGAGCATTCTCTAAAGTAGCTGTTACAACTCTTTGATTAGATCTCGTTGCCCAACTAACAAAGGCCACTGGAGTATTTTTATCTTTACCTTCTTCAATTAAATTTTCACTTATATTTTTTAAGTTTGAAATTCCCATTAAAAACACTAAGGTACCTTTTACATTTGCTAGAGCATTCCAATTTATTTCCTTTGTTTCTTTCCCATCTTTTCTAGGATGCCCTGTTATAATATGGAAAGATGAAGCGTGATCTCTGTGAGTTATAGGAATACCTGCATAACATAGACCTCCTATTGGAGAAGTTATTCCAGGTACTACTTCAAAATCAATATTTTCATCACGAAGAAGTTCTGCCTCTTCACCCCCTCTACCAAATACATAAGGATCTCCACCCTTTAGTCTAACAACTACTTTTCCTTCCAGCGCTTTATCAGCAATCAATCTATTTATGTCATCTTGTGGTAGTATATGATTACTAGATGCTTTTCCTACATTTATAAATGTACAATCTTTCTTTGCTTCTTCTAAGTATTTAACGTTTGCTAACCTATCATAAACTATTACATCTGCTTTTTTTATACATTCTAATCCTTTCACAGTTATAAGTTTATAATCTCCAGGTCCTGCCCCCACTAAGTAAACTTTTCCCTTCATAGTTTTCATACTCCTTAAATTCACTATAACTTGTTGTATTCTTTAAGTACTTCTTCTGCCAAATCAAATCCTATTTTTGCAGAATCTTCAATACTTCCTTCTTTTGATTTTACAACTAGTTTTCTACCCTCTTCATCTCCATAAAGACCTGTTAATGTTAATTTATCATCATTAATTTCACAATAGGCTCCCATAGGAACATGGCAACTACCGTTAACACCTTCTAAGAATCCTCTCTCTGCCGCTACTTGTATTTCTGATGTTTCATCTTTGATATGAGAAATTATTTCTTCCATATGTAAATCATTTTCTCTTATTTCCAAGGCAAGTGCTCCCTGAGCTGGGGCTGGTATCATTATGTTAGTAGGTAAGTAGTAACTAATGCGATCTTTTAAGCCTGCTCTTAATAGTCCTGCCGCTGCTAATACAATACCATGAAGATTTTCATCTTCTATTTTTCTTATTCTAGTATCTATATTTCCTCTTATAGGTACTATTTCTAAATCAGGTCTATATTTAAGAAGTTGATATATTCTTCTTTTACTTCCTGTACCAATTTTTGCTCCATGAGGTAAATCTTCAAGTGTTTTGTAATTTTCATTTAAAACAAGAATGTCTCTAGGATCTTCTCTTTTTGGTACATTTGCAAATTTTAATCCTTGTGGAAGATTTGATGGCATATCTTTCATACTGTGTACCGCCAAATCTATTTCTCTATCTAAAAGTTGTTGCTCAATCTCTTTTGTAAATAGACCCTTATCTCCTATTTTATGCAAAGGTAAGTGAGTTACTAAGTCTCCCTTTGTTTTTATTATTTTGATTTCAAATTCAATGTCTGGATTAGCTTTTTTTAATTCTTCAACTACCCAGTTAGTTTGAATAAGGGCTAATTTACTGCCTCGTGTTCCAACTACTATCTTCATATTAATTCTCCTTATTTCATAGGAATTCTGTTTCAATAAGATGCTATCTTTTATTTCTATTTTTATTTACTAATATAGTTGAGAAATATGATATTTTCTCATCAATATGTTCATCTCTTAAATTAGTAAATACTTCTTCTTTATCTTGAGATGAATTGCTAACTAGAATGGCATGATCAATTAAGTCATGTTTTTTCAATTTGTCTATAACCATATTTATTTTTTTATAAACTTTCATTAATACTAAACAATCATATTTTTCAAGAGCTTCATCTATTTTATCTTCTTCCATTGTACATGGTATTACTATTAATGGATCTGTGTCCATTACTAGAGGGAAGTTTTGGTTTGATGCTATATTCGAAAACGATGAGATACCTGGTATAGTTTCTACTTCTATATGTTCCATTAACCTTTCCATTACATATACATAAGTACTGTATATCATTGGGTCTCCCAATGTTACAAAACCAACATTTTTACCTTTTTTAACATCTTCAACTATTTCACCAGATACGCAGTTCCATACTTGTATTTTTTCTGTTCCATTGAAATTCATAGGAAAATGTCTAGATTTTATTTCTAAGCTTTCTGGTAGATACTCATCGACTATTGATAATGCTAAACTTTCTCCACCCTTTTTAGATTCTGGCGTATATAATATATCTAAATTTTTAAGTGTATTAACTGCCTTTACTGTTACTAATGAACTATCTCCTGGTCCAGTTCCAATTCCATAAAACTTTGCCATACTAATTCCCCCTAATTATTAAATGCTTACTTCCTCTATTTCTTTCATACAATCTAGTGCATGATTAGCAAATTTTTCTTGTATATATGGATTTTCTCCAAGTCCTTTTAAATGAACTTTTACATTAAATCCTTCATTTTCTAAAATAGTTTTCCATGAATCTTCCTCACCGCTAGCCATATCATTTATAGCATGATCACCTGCTACAAGCATAAATGGCATTAAATCTACTGTTTTTACATTTCTTTCTTTTAACAACTTAATTACTTGGTTAATTTCTGGATATCCTTCAACAGTTCCAACATAAGCATTTATTCCATAATCTCTAAACATATACTCTATGGCTGGGTAAGAAGCATGACTTTCATGTTCTGTACCATGTCCCATAAATACTATAGCTTCATCAATATCCATTTTTTCAATATCTTGTTTTACAGCTAAAACAGTTTCTTTATAATCATTTATATAAGTTAATAGAGGTCTTCCTAAAGAAAGTCTTTCAAATTTATCTTTAAATCCATCTACCATTTCTTTAAGTTTGTTGTATTCTTCTCCACATATGATATGGAGAGATTGCACTATAACTTCTTCATAACCTTCATTATAAAGTTTTTCTAGAGCTTCTACTGGATTATCAATTATTAAATTATCTCTTTTTTTTAATTTTTTTATAATCATACTAGAAGTAAATGCTCTATAAAAATCGTAACCTTCAAAACTCTCTTTTATTTTATTTTCACAAGGCTCTATAGTTTTTTTTCTAGTTTCATGATAGCTAGTCCCGAAACTTACTACCAATATAGCTTTTTTCATAACGTCTCTCCCTTATATTAAATCAATTAAATATTGAATTTGTCCAACAGTATTTGGATAATTCATTTCTTTTCTTTTTATAATAATCACAGGAATATTTAAATTTTCGCAAGCTTTAATTTTTTCTAAAAATCCTCCTGCTACTCCACTTTCTTTTGTAATTACTAAATCAATATTATATTGTTTGTATGTTGACTCATTCATTTCAACAGAGAAAGGTCCCTTCATAGCTATAATATTGTCTGCATTAAATCCTAATTCTTCACAACTTATTAATACATCACTTGTTGGAAGCACCCTAGGAATTAAGTTTTTATTTTTTATTTTTGCTTTATATAGATATAAATTTTTACTTCCTGTGCCAATAAAAATGTTATGACCTATCTTATTTGCTATTTCACAGGCTTCTTCTATGTCATTAACTATATACTTATTTTTGTAATCTACCTCTTTTATTAAAGATTCTCTTTCAAATCTAATATATTTTATATTTGTAATTTGTGAAGCTTTAATAGCATTTCTAGATACTTCCACCGCATAAGGATGAGTAGCATCTATTATTTTTGTAATACAATTTTCATTTATAAAACTAACCATATCTTCTATAGTTAACTTTTTTAATATAATTTTATTTGAACATTTCTTTGCTAAATCTTCTCCATAAGAAGTTGTTACTGAAACTATATAATCCATATTTTTTTCATTTAACTTATGACATATTTCTATACTGTCTGAAGTTCCGCCTAAAACTAAAATCATACTTCGTATCCTCTTGGAGTTATAATTAAATCATCATGAATGTAAGTTGCTTTGTTACCTATAATCACCATAGTAGTCATATCAACTCTATCGAAATCCATAGTATCAAATGTGCATATAAATTTTTCTTCCTTTTCTCTTCCCACATCTTTTACTATTCCTACGGACGTTGAGCCAGCCTTAAATTCTCCCATGATTTCAAAGGCCTTAGCTAAGTGTTCACTTCTTCCCTTACTTCTTGGGTTGTATAAGCAAATAACAAAATCAGCTTCTGCAGCTAGCTTTAATCTTTTTTCTATAACTTCCCATGGAGTCATCAAATCACTTAAGCTTATATGACAAAAGTCATGCATTATAGGCGCTCCAAGTACTGCTGCTGCTCCTATACTTGCTGTGACACCTGGTACAATTTTTACTTTTATATCAACATTTTCTTTTGTTACTAGCTCTAGTATAAGTCCTGCCATCCCATATATACCAGCATCTCCACTACTTATAACAGCTACTTTTTTCCCTGTTTTTGCAATTTCTAAAGCTTGCTTACATCTTTCTATTTCTTTTCTCATTCCATTTTGCACAACTTCTTTATCTACAATAAATTCTTTTACTAAATCAATATAAGTTTTATATCCTACTATAACTTCAGCATCATCTATTGCATTTATTGCTTCCATAGTCATCAAGTTTTTGCATCCTGGTCCAATACCTACGACATATATCATATATTAACTCTCCCTACTGAAAATGTAATTCCATTGTATTTATGTTTTTTTATTATTAAATTTCCATTGCTTAATAGATGAGCCACTGGTTCTGCCACAGAGTGAACACCCACATTTTGTTTTACCCACTCTGACTTTTCATATAAATGCTCTACTTTTGATATTTCATCAGCTGTAAATGTTCTAAAAGTAACATTTAAATATTTACTTAAATTTACCAGAGCCCCTTCATTCTTTTTAATATCTATACTTCCTATCTCTTTAATTGCATTTATATCAATATTTTGCTTATGTAAAAAATCAGATAATGAATTTATCATATATTCTTTATCAATGTTTTTTCTGCATCCAATACCTATTACAATATTTTTAGGTACAACTTTAAGAATGTTATTGTTTATTAAGTTTAAATTTTTCTTATTACTTATTACTATCACTTCATTTAATTTATTTATTTCATCATGCTTACATATATTAAATCCACGAGTATCTATGTTATAATCTCCATCTATAAAAAGATTCACTACTTCACCATTAACTAGCATAGAATTTATTTTTAATACTTTATTTCTAAAGTCATAAATATGAGCATTTAGTTTTTTTGCAATCATATCTAGTGATGATTTGTCGTTAACATCTGTAGCCGTAGTTATTACTGGATTTGAGTTTAAAAAATCACTTATATGCAAAGTCATCTCATTGGCTCCACCCATGTGTCCGCTAAGCAAACTTACAATATTTTTTCCCTTTTCATCCATGACTAAAATAGCAGGATCTATAAATTTATTTTCTATAAGTGGAGCTATAGTTCTTACTACAATTCCGCATGCCATTATAAATATAATATAATCATATTCACCAAGGATTTTTGGAACAAATTCCTTCAATTTTTCATTTACATAAATAACATTGTCTACTTCTTTAACAGCATCCTTTTTTACATAGTATAAATGAGCAATAGGCATATTTCTTTTTATTTTTAATCCAAGTTCTTTCCCATTTTTAGTAATGGACAATATGGCAATTTTCTTATCCTCTGTATTCATGAACGAAGTCCTTATCATATAATTTTGAGTTATTATATTCTTTTCCTAAAAATTCTCCCACCATTATTAATGCTGTTTTTCTTATGTCAGCTTCTTTTACTTTTGTTGCTATGTCTTGTAGAGTTCCTTTTACTACTTTTTCATCTGGCCAAGTTGCCTTATATACAACAGCTATGGGTGTTGTTTTATCATATCCACCATCAATTAGTTTTTCCACAACTTTTTCTATTTCTTGAACTGAAAGGAAAATTACCATGGATGTTTGGTGAGCTGCAAAAGATTCTATTGATTCCTTTGTTGGCACTGGAGTTCTTCCTTCCATTCTTGTTATTACTACTGACTGAGATATTTCTGGAACTGTATATTCCACACCCAAAGCTGATGATGCTCCAAGGAAAGAACTCACCCCTGGTGTACAATCATAATCTATGTTCAATTTTGCTAAATCTTCAACTTGTTCTCTTATAGAACCATATATTGAAAAGTCTCCTGTTTGAAGCCTAACAACTGATTTTTCTTCTTTAATTCCTTTTTCCATAACTTCTATTATTTCTTGTAAGTTCATATATGCGCTGTCATGAATTTCGCATCCTTCTTTACAATAATCTAAAAGCGCTGGGTTAACTAACGACCCGGCATATATTACCACATCTGCATTGGATAATAATTTATATCCTTTTAATGTTATTAACTCTTTGTCTCCTGGTCCTGCTCCAACAAAATGTATTTTATTCATGTTCATCTTCTTCCCCTTTTTCGCATGATATTATGTAAATAGGATTGTGAGGTTTAAAATAATCCCTTGCTCCTAATTTATCTAGCTTACTTATATTTAGTAGTGATACATCCACATTTTCAAAATTATATTTTTTTAGCAAATTCATTGTGTCATAAAAATTATCAATTAATATAAAGTTAGCTACTAACCTTCCCCCTGGTATTAATAAATCTTTTGACCATTTTATTATTTCTTCCAAGTTATCCCCTGTTCCACCTAGAAAAATCCCATCAGCTTTTTCTTTTATTTCAACAGGTGCATAGGCTTGTATAACTTTTATATTTGATAAATTAAATTTTTCTATATTTTTGTTTATTAAATCTATAGCTTCATCATTTCTTTCAATAGCTATAACATTTAAATTATCATAAGTTCTGGCGGCTTCAATAGAAACACTTCCTGTACCTGCTCCAACATCTATAAAAGTTTTAGCTTTTTTTAAGTTCAATTTATTTAATGAGATGGCTCTAACTTCTTCCTTTGTTATAGGAACTTTTCCCCTAATAAATTCATCATTTTTCATCTAGTATCACCACCACATTCATTTCAAATTTTTCAACTGCTAATATTTCTTCAGCTTTTCCTATAGTTATTCTTTCATTTTGATAAGATAAATTTTCTCCTACAACAACTACTTTATTTAAGTTTCTTTTTTGTATTTCTTTACAAATTTCATGGGGACCTATTTTATTATCAGTTACCATACATACTTTTTTATGAGATAGTATGTAATCAAAATCAGGTGTTTTACCATGACTACTAGTAATATAAACATCATTCATATCTACAAATATTTTTGAAAAAATATACTGTAGCGAACTTATTCCAGATACTACATTTAAACTTTTATGATCAATATTGTTTGATAAATACTTTCCTATTCCATAAATAGATGGGTCTCCTGATGCTATAACGCTTATATTTTTATGTAGATTTTTTTTAATATACTCTAAAACTTCTTCAAGATTAGTAGATAATACTATCTTCTCTCCCTTAAAATCTTTTATAGATTCTAAATTTCTTTTTCCACCTATTAGAACATCTGAAGAATAAATTAATTTTTCACCTAGTTTAGTTATATAATCAAACTCTCCCGGTCCCAGACCTATTATATTTATCATCTAAAATCCTCCATTAATAAATCTGCATTTTTTGATTTTCCAAGCAGTGATTTATCCATTCTAAACATATAAACTTCCACTTGTATATCTTCATTTAAATATTCCTCAGCTCTTTCTTTACATTTGTTGCAAAGTATGTTGTATATTTGTGTGTAATTGCTTTTGTCTATTATTTCAACTGCACCTTCTGCTGTTACACATTCATCTATTTCTTTGAGAAAACCTAAATCAGCTCCCATTAATGCTAAATTGGCAATCATTATCTCATTTCTAGCATCACAAACTTTACTATGAGTATTAAAAATTCCTGCAGATATTTTTATAAACTTTCCAATATGACCTGCCATAAGTATTTTCTTAAATCCTAGTCTTTTTGCTTCGTTTAACATATATCCCACAAAATTGCTCATCCTAACACAATTACTCATATCAATTTTGAGATAATCTCTTATAAATTCCTCTCCATGGTTTCCTGGAACTAGAATGATTTTGTCCATTCCTTGGGCTTTTTTCATTTCAAGCTCTATGGATAAAGATTTTTTCCAACCTTCTTCGCTCATTGGCTCAACAATTCCAGTAGTTCCAAGTATGGATATTCCACCGAGTATTCCAAGTTTTGAATTAAAAGTTTTCTTTGCTACTTCCTCACCTTTAGGAGCAAAAATAGTTATTTTTAATGATTTGTTTTTTAATAAATCATTCTTTTGTTCTAAAACTTTTCTTACTTCATTCTTAATCATTTTCATTGGTACTGGATTTATTGCATGCTTTCCAACCTCAACACTTAACCCTTTCTTAGTTACTATTCCTATTCCTACGCCACCAGTTACAATAATATCTTCAGCCTCTTTATTTACTAATTCAGCTTTTGCAAATATATCCATAGCATGAGTTGCATCTATATCGTCGCCACCGTCTTTTTCTATAGAACATATGGAATAATTATTTCTAATCTCAACATTTTTAACTTTTAATGTTAGAGGTATCCCCTTTGGCGTGTCTATATTTATACTTCCTATACTTTTCTTAGTAAAAAGCATATGTACAGATGCCTTTGATGCTGCTGTTGCACAAGAACCTGTAGTATATCCTCTTCTATATTTTTTCCCCTCAATATATACATACTCTTCCATAAACATTACCTACATTGCATATAAAATAGCATTCATTATGGCTGCAGCTATATTGCTACCACCTTTTCTTCCTTGTACTACTATGTGAGGAATAGAAGTTTTTTCTAATTCATATTTAGATTCTGCTGCACCAACAAATCCAACTGGTGCACCTACAATAGCTTCAACATGTCCTCCATTATTAACCATTTCTATAGTCTTATAAAGAGCAGTTGGAGCATTTCCAAATACAAATAGCTTTTTCCCTTCTTCATTCATTGCTATTTCCACAGCAGCCATTGATCTAGTTATTTCCTTTTCCTTAGCCAATTCTTTAGTTCTTTCATCAGCTACTAAACACTTGTATTCACACCCAAGGGCATTTAGTTTCATTTTATTTATTCCACTAAGAGCCATATTTGTATCTGTGTAAATTGTGCATTTATTGTTTAAAGCATTTATTATTGAATCTACTGCTGTATCTGATATTTTTAATATATCTAAGTATTCAAAGTCAGCACTTGTATGTATGCAACGCTTTATTATCTTTTCTTCTATCTCATTTTTAAACTTATATCCTGGTCTAATATCATCAATTATACCTTGTATAATTTCAAAACTTTTTACCTCTATCATCTTAGGGTCTTTAACGTATTCCACTCTATTTCCTCCCTTTCTTTATGTCCTATAATTTTGGATAAATGTATCTTTTTATAATAATCATTAAAAGATTTTTCTTTTAAATGATTTATTATTCTCTCATGATCCATATGATTATCAATTAATATTCCAATAACTGTACCACTGTGAGCAATATTAACTCCATAGGCTCCCATCTTGTTACTGATTTCTATAATTTCATTTAAATATGGTTTTTTATGTATATTTTCATTTGCCATACTACTTAGTGTACAAGACTTACCTATCAACTTTAAATCATTATTTCTTAATCCTTCTTCTAATAATTTAAAGGATTTATTTATAATTACTTCATTTTCCAATTTAATATCTAAATAATTTGGATTGCTTCTTATTATGCTTGTTTCCAGTATTTCATCTGGTTCTAAAATTATTACTCTTGCATTATATAAGTTAGCTAAATATTTTTTCACCTGACCTTTAACAGGATTAAAAATTGAGTTTTTATATAATAAAATAGAATCTGTAGGTTCTATTTCTGAAGCAATACGAGATATTTCTTCATTACCTAAATCTTTATTTATCATGGATAATGTTGCCTTAATAGTTGCCCCTATATCTGCTGTAGAACTTGCCATTCCTTTACCTATGGGTATACTGCTATTAATTTCTAGAGATATATTTTCACATTCCCTTAGTGGAATATTAAATCTTTCAAATACTTTTTCTATAGCTTTTCTTGATTTTTTAGGCCCTAAATTAATATTCTCTTTTCTTTCTTCAAGGGTAGCAACTGAAAACATATCAATTGCATAAGAAGATAAGTATTCTTCACTATCTAATATCCCTTGAACAAATTCACCACAAGATGCGGGGCATATTCCATAAGATTTCATATTATTCTCCCAACAATTTATTTAATTCCTTTAAAATCAATTGGTTTTCCTCATGACTTTTAATTGCTATTCTTATGTGTTTTTCACCTAAACCTATAAAGTTTGATGCATTTCTTATTAATATATTACTTTCCTTAAATAATTTAAATTTTAATTCATCTGCTTTTATATCTTTTAGTTCCATTAATATAAAATTTGTATCTGTGTCATATACATGTATATTCTCAATTTTTCTTAATTCATTTATCATATATAATCTTTCTTTAAGGTAATACTCCTTACTAGATTTTATATATACTTTGTCATTAAAAATATAATTAGATAAAGTATCAGCAAAGGAGTTTACTGTCCAAGGCTCTTTATATCTATAAATATCATTTATAAGTTTTTTATTACTTGTAACACCATAACCTAGTCTAAGACCAGGCATTCCAAAGAATTTAGTCACTGCCTTTATAATAAATATGTTTTTATATTTTTCCACATATTTTATTAAACTGTAATTTTCTTCTTCATGTACAAACTCCATAAAAGTTTCATCAACTATTAATAACTTATGGTTTTCTATTATTATTTTTAAAAGTTCTTCTATGTTTTTTACCTTTCCATTTGGATTATTAGGATTACATATAAATAAACTGTCAAAATTATCTATATTTGCTTCTATTTCTTCCAAATTTACACTAAATTCATCTTCTTCATTTAGCATAAAGTTTATCAATTCTAAATTATTTAATTCAGCTCCTCTTTCATATTCTGAAAATGTTGGATTTAATATTGCCAATCTTTTCTTAATATTTTTCATAAGAAGGTATATTATTTCTGTTGCTCCATTACCCGGAATAATATATCCAGGGTTAATATTTATGTAATTCCCAATATTTCTTCTTAATTTCGTGTAATTAATATCTGGGTAACTTTTACAATTATTTAAACCTTCCAAAATATATCTTTCCAAATTAGGAACAACTTTTGGATTTATATTTGAGCTAAAATCTATTATATCTTCAGTATTTTTATTAAAAGTTTCTGCCATGATATCCACATTAGCTCCATGTCCTAAATCTTTCATAACTTCCTCCTTTCTTTTTTTATAAACCAATTACTAAATAGTAAAAAGTTGTAAAAATTATTATTGATATTATTGATGACGAATACATTATTTTGTTTGTTCTTACAATATCTTCAATTTCTATTTCTCTTTTTTTATCTCCTATAGTTGGTTTATACACTTCTTTTCCAAAATAAACATTCGTACCACCAAGCTGTATTCCTAAAGCTCCAGCTACTGCTCCTTCTGAAAAAGCGCAGTTAGGGCTTTTATGATTTTTTCTATCTCTTATTCCAATTTTTAAAGCATCTTTAAAATTAAACCCAACAAATAAACTTCCAATAGAAAGTAAAAGCACACCTAATCTTGCTGGCATATAATTTGCAATATCATCTATTTTTGCTGATGCAAACCCTAGATAATAATACTTATCATTCTTATATCCCACTGTTGAGTCTAAAGTATTAATAGCCTTATATGCCATAGCCAAAGGAGCTCCCCCTATAAATCCGTAAAACAATGGTGCTATTATTCCGTCTACCGTATTTTCTGCCACAGTTTCAACTGTTGCTCTTACTATTTCTTTTTCACTTAAATTTGTTGTATCTCTTCCTACTATGTATGAAAGCTGAATTCTAGATTTATCCAAATCTCCAGTTTTTAATACTTTATATATTTTTTCAGATTCATCTTTTAAACATTTTGTAGCTAATGTTGTATAAATTAATATGGAATTTACCAAGAAATAAGTTATTTTATTAAACTGAAACAAACGTAGTACAATAGAAGTACTACCTAGTGTTACTCCTACAACGACAAACCAAAGAAAAAAGCCAGCTATTTTTAATGCCTTATCACTTGTAGCTATCTTCCTTATTTGTTTTTCTACAAAACTAATAAGTTTGCCAATAAATCTTACTGGATGAGGAAATGAATATGGGTCTCCTATGATTAAATCAAGAGCATATCCTGTATAAATAGATAGCAGATTCATATTATTCACGTCCTCTTTTTATAAAATTAGATATGCAATCTAAGTTGTTGTAAAAATGTGTATGTAGATATGTTGCTAGAGTATTACCATTACTGTAGCCACCTTCCCATTGATCAATAACTTTGTCATTTTTCAATTTTCTCATATAATAAGCACATTCTTCTTGACTATCAAAAATTGAATGATGAAATTCATGTCCTTTGATTATTTGTCCTTTTTTAGCTAGAATAGTGTCTTCCTTAGCCTCACCTAAACAATATCCAAATCTTTTAAGTGAAGATGTCATTTTACTACATCCTTTAAAAATTCCAACCATGTTATAAATATCATTATTTGGATCTTCTAATGTTTCTCCAAGATACATTAGCCCTCCACATTCTGCATATATAGGAATATTATTATAATGAGCATTCATGATAGAAGTTCTAATCTCTTCATTTTCATCTAACTCTTTTGCAAAAATTTCTGGGAATCCTCCTCCTATGTAAACATAATCGCACTTTGGAAGTTTTCTGTCACCAATAGGGCTAAAGTACTTTATGTCCATGCCTAGCTTTTCAAATAACTCTATGTTTTCTCTATAATAAAAGTTAAAAGCTTTATCATAAGCTACGGCTATTGTTTTACCTATGGCCTTATTTTTTTCTATGAAATCTTCTAGGCTAAATGAAGTATTGAAATCCTCAGTTTCAGATATTTCAATTATTCTATCAATATCTATATATTTTTCTATTTCCTCTGCTAGATTATCAAACTTAGCTTTTAAAGAACTTATCTCAACGGAAGGTACTAGACCTAAATGTCTAGACTCTAAAGAAAATTCTTTGTTTGGCGGAAAATACCCAAGTACCTCCACACCAGTATATTTTTCTATAGCTTCTTTTAAAATATTGTAATGGGATTCACTTTTTACATTATTTGTAATAACACCAGCTATATTTACATTTTCATCTAACATCTTATATCCCAGTACCATAGCAGCAGCAGATGTTGCCATTGCCTTTGCGTTTATAACTAAAATCACTGGTGTTTTTAATATTTTTGAAGTATATGAACTAGTACAATCGTCTAAATCAATTCCATAACCATCGTATAGTCCCATTACACCCTCAATCACCGAAATATCTGCATCTTTTGAAGAATTCTTAACTATATATTTAATTTTCTCATCTTCAAGCATATATGAATCTAAATTCCTTGAATATCTTCCAGTAATAAATGTATGATAAGAAGGATCTATATAATCAGGTCCAACTTTATAAGGTTGTACTTTTAAATTTCTTTTTGTTAATGCTTGCATTATTCCTAAGGAAATTGTAGTTTTTCCTACTCCACTATTTGTTCCTGCAATTAATATTTTTTTCATATTACCACCTAATTTGAATTATTTTAAGCAAGGTCGTTGCCTGAATCGGTAGCCAAAGCGCCTCGTTGGCACTATGAAGTGAAGCGCCCACGCAGTGGCTTAAGCGTAGCGAATTTTAATTCATTATTTCATATATTTTTTCCATATCTAAATGTTCTCTTAAAAAATCAGCTAATTTATCATATTCTTTATTTTTAAACTCATCAAATGACTCAACTTTACTTTCAACAGGCTCTAAATTTTTTATTTTCCTTATGTTATTTAAAATAGTTCTGGTAAAATCTATATCATCAAATATTCCATGCATATAAGTTCCAAAAACATTACACTGATTATTTACGCTACCAACTTCATAACTTACACTCTCACCAAGTTTTTCTGTTACAGTTGCAAAATTATCACTATTTTCTCTTCTTCTTGTCATTCCCATATGAATTTCATATCCATTAACTTCTTTTTTATTTAAATTTGCAAGGTAGCCATGCAAATTACCTCCTAATATAGCTTTAACTTGTGTTGTAGTTTTTTCTAGTTCAAAAGTCGTCTCTACATCTAAAAGACCTATACCTTCCACTTCTTCCAGATCATTTTCCACATGATATGGGTCTTTTAGAACTTTTCCTAACATCTGATACCCACCACAAATACCAAGTACAAGCTTTCCTCTTTTGTGAAGCTCTTTAATTTGATTCTCTAAGCCATTTTCTCTCAAGAATATTAAATCATCTATTGTTGACTTGGTTCCTGGAATAATTACAATATCAGGATTTCCAAGAGATTCTCCATAGTCAACATATCTAAGACTTACATCTTCTTGTGTTTCAAATATATTAAAATCTGTAAAGTTAGACATATGAGGTGTTCTTATCACTTCTATATGAATATCTCCTTTATCTACTTTTTTCTTGAATCTCGTGGTCACACTGTCTTCCTCTTCGATTTTTATGTCAGTATAAGGTATAACTCCAAGAACAGGAATCTTTATAATATCTTCAAGCATTTTTACACCAGATTCTAAAAGTTCTTTTCTTCCTCTGAATTTATTAATTATTACACCTTTAACTCGTTCTCTGTCTTTTTCTGGAAGTAACATTATTGTGCCTACTATTGATGCAAATACTCCGCCTCTGTCTATATCACCAATTAATATAACTGGCGCATCTGCAATTTGCGCCATTCCCATATTTGATATATCTCTTTCCATCAAATTGATTTCAGCACAACTACCTGCGCCTTCCATTACAACTATATCAAATTTTTCCTCAAATTCTTTAAATATGTCAGCTAATATTTTTTCTAACTCTAACTTATACTCGTAATATTCTTTGGAAGACATATCTCCTACTACTTTTCCTCTTACTATAACTTGGCTTTTGTTATTGCCATTTGGTTTTAATAATATGGGATTCATATCTGCAGTAGGGTCTATTCCACAAGCTTCAGCTTGAGAAACTTGAGCTCTTCCCATTTCCAAACCTTCTTTTGTTATAAAAGAATTAAGAGCCATATTTTGAGATTTAAAAGGTATTACCTTATAATTATCTTGTTTGAAAATCCTACATAGTCCCGTAGTTATTATGCTTTTTCCCACATTTGATGCAGTTCCTTGAAGCATTATTTTTTTTCCCATAGCATTAATCCTTTCCATTTTATATTAAATACCAAAAAATCCCAGCTCGAATGGCTAGGATTTTACTATGTAACATAAAATCAAATCTTCACCCCGAGATTTTCTATATATAATTAGTTTAGGCAGGTATCCTGGCTTAACATCATTTTACTCCCATACCTTCCCATCAACTTGACAGTGGTAATTATGGTTTCATCCGTTTTACAGTAGCGGGGGCTGCAAAGGCTTTTACCTTTTTCCCTAAAACCTAAACTAATTCTATTAAATTTTACAATTCTCTTCTTATTTCATAAAAAATTTATATATTTTAATTATAGTTATTTTTACTAGGTTGCAAAACATATTAATAATTTTTATATATATAAATATTATTAAACGGTCACTTTTCTGTTATTTTTGTTAAAATTTTAATTTATACCTAAAAGTGCAATATTTATTTTCTACCCCCATATTTGTTTATTTATTTTTAGAGAGTTAAATTCTATCACAAAAAATAAAAAATCCATATTTATAGCAAAATATGGATTTAATCTATTTTTCGTATCGTATTTTTTATTTAGCTATTTTATTTAAATTTCCTTCCATATTTTCACTCCAATAATTATATAAATCTTCCTCTTTTCTAAACAAAGGCAAGTTCATATTCTTATTAAGTTTTACAAGCCATGGAAGTTCTAAGCCTGCTTCTTCTATTTTTTTTTCATCAATAAATACTTCTTCCACATTACCTTCATTAATTATTTTCCCTTGATTTAGTACATACACATAATCGCATATATCATAAATCAAATTCATATCATGACTAGTAATTACTATTTTCTTTCCTTTTTCGTACATTGTTTTAATTATATTTACAATTGCTCTTGTACTTTCTGGATCTAAACCAGCTGTTGGTTCATCTAATAAAACGAGGTCATTTTCCATAGCTATCACTGATGCAATTGCTACTCTTTTTTTCTGACCAAAGCTTAAACTATGTACTGGTCTATCTATAAACTCCTCACCATTAACAGCTTCTAAAGCTTTGTTAATCCTAGTTTTTATAGTTTTTTCATCTGTACCAATATTTCTAAGAGCAAATGCCAAGTCATCATATACCATGGAATAAAAAATTTGTTTCTCTGGGTCTTGAAAAACTATGCCCACTTCTTTTCTTAAATTATATAAACTTTTCTTATCATATTTAAGCTGTCTATTTTTATATAATATTTGTCCTTGAGTAGCTTTTAAAATTCCCATTAGATTGTTAAATAATGTGGACTTTCCAGATCCATTTGAACCTATTATACCAATAATATCACCATTATTAAAATCCATAGTTATATTATCTAAGGCTTTTCTTTTTTTGTCGTATTGATATGTTAAATTATTTATTTTAAACATTATTAATCTTCCTCTACAATATAAAATGTGCCATCATAAAGCTTCATATCCAAAGCTATACTCATCTCATCATATCTTATCATCATCCTTTTGAATAGCATATTTACTAACAATCCAAAGGAGTTATACGCATTTTTTAAATTTATATATCCAAATCTAAGTTCTTGAGACTTTCTTATGTCTGCAACTTCCTCCATAAATATAAATATAAATCTATACATTAACATTGAAATTTCTAAAACTATATCTGGTAAATGTAGTTTTTTAAATACAAATATTAATTGATTAAAAGGCGTTGTTAGCATTATAAAATAAATACAAGTCAAACATGATAATGCTCTAAAAAACAAACGTGTTGATGATACTATTGATTCATTTGAAACACCTATGTATAAACTTCCTATATTTATACTGTATAATAATGATTCTTTATCTTTAGAAAAATTTAAAAGTATCATAATTATACTTAAAATTAAAAATACAAATGGAATTCTAATAAAGTGAATGTAATCTTTAAGTTCAATTTTTGCAATTCCAACTATAACAAAACTCATTATACCTATAACCAATAAAGATATATAATTGTAAGGATTAATTAAAGATAAAATTAGTAGTAACATACCTATGGCAAATTTCATATTTGGATTTACTTTAGACAACTTATTTTTATAAGCATAATCATCTATTATCATTTAAACTTTCTTCTCTCATTTTTTTCTTAGTTCTAGTAGTTCCTATATAATATCCTATTATTCCTGCTCCAAGTGCTGCTTGGGATGCAAATAGTAAACTTTCAATTTCACCACTTGCTGGTTCTATTAAACTACTAAACCATGGCTCATACTCTGGATTTATTTCAGTTATTACACCTTCAGCCTCTCCATCTGCTCCTCCAAATTCTGCACCCTTTTGAGTTATTAATGGAACAATAATTATAGCTAAAACTAATATAAACAATACCACTGTCAACTTCATATTACTTGATTTTTTTGTTGTTGAACTTTGCATTATGCTAACACCTCTCTCTCCTCATTTTCAGTTATAAAGTTATAAATTATAACTGTAAGTAATCCTTCTGCTATTGCTATAGGTACTTGAGTAACAAAGAATACTCCTAAGAATTTTACTGCTGAAGCCATAAACCCACCTGCTGGATCTGGGAAAGCAAGACCTAATTGGAATGATGTTACTGTATATGTTAACAAATCTCCTAATGCTGCTGCTAAAAATACTGCAACTTTTTTATCCATTTTATCTTTACATAGTTTCCATATTCCAAAAGAAACTAATGGTCCTACAATTGCCATTGAAAAAGCATTTGCTCCTAAAGTCGTAATTCCTCCATGGGCTAATAGTAATGCTTGAAATAATAATACTATTGTACCTAAAACTACAGTTGCACTAGGTCCAAATAATATTGCCGCAAGTCCTACACCTGTTGGGTGTGAACAACTACCTGTAACTGATGGAATTTTTAATGCTGATAATACAAAGACAAAGGCTCCACAAAGAGCCAATAATAATTTCTTTTTAGGCTGTTCTTTAACTATATTAGCAATATTTTTAAGTCCTACTACGAAGAATGGAATAAATATTACCCACCAAATTATGGCCCATTTTACTGGTAAAAAACCTTCCATGATGTGCATTGCGTTTGAGACTACTGGTGTGATCATTAGCATAAAGGCTGCTATTAATGACCATTTTAAATTACTTTTTTTCATATTACATACATCTCCCTTTTAATTATTTTTAGGGTGTATATCTTATTATTTTGATTCATTTAGGTAAGTTTTCTTGTTGAAATTAAATATTGTGTTTCCTTATTTGTTGATAATTAAAAAGCCTAACCAAAAGGCTAGGCTAGTATCTTTTAATTTCCAACATAAAATGTTTTCTAATAAGATACTTCCTTCACCCCGAAGAAATTTCTTTTGATATTTTAGGCAGGTATCCTGACTTAGTTTCATTCTACTCCTCACCTTCCCATAGCTTACACTACAGTGGTTTTCTGAGTTTCGTCCACATTACAGTAACGGGGGCTGTAGAGGGATCTCACCTCTTTCCCTATTAATCGTTAAAGAACCTAAAATATTTTTTATTATTCTTACACTTTAATTCTATACCAAATTATGTATATAATCTATAAGAAAAATTTATTTTCATAAAAATATGTTAAAAATTTATCTTTAAGATTCTTTTAAGGTTACGTTATTATACTCATACTATAAAATACATTGCTAAAGAGGTGATTAATATGGCAATAAAATCATTTAAGCGCTATGAAGAAGTTTATAATTCTTTAGTACATAAAAAAAGAAGGAACATAGTCCTTCTTTTCTAATCATTTATGCTTATATCTCCTGTTTTTACATTTACTATAATCTTATTCACTGGATCATTTCCATATTGACCAGTAAAATAATCTGACGATTGTGATACATCGTTAAACTGTAACCCTGTATCTAAATCTCCAAAGCTTTTATTACCTTCAAAAATAAAACTTAAATTTTTATTTGTATATAAATCTACGTTTCCAACTTTTGACTTAACTCTAAAGTCTCCATTTAAATTTTCTATATTACAAGTTATACCTCCAACTTTTGATTCTATGCTCCCTTTTCCACTAAATTTATTTATATCAATATCTCCAGTTTTTCCATTAATATTTACTTCTTTTCCATCTAGATAATTAAAGTTCACATCTCCAACTTTGTTATTTATAGTAATTTTATTAGAATTTATTTTTTGATTTCCATCAATATCCCCAGTTACAACTTCAATTGATAGATTATTCAATTTTAAATCTGAATCAAATGTTATATCTCCTACTCTGTTGTTAATAGTTATATTTTCCCTATAAGATTTTGGAACCTTTATTTCTACTTGTAAAGAATATCCATTAAATATTCCAAATATATTTCTACTTGATTTATTATTCAAATCCTTAATTTCTAATGTATCTGATTTAATGTCCCCATTGATATACTTATTATTTTTTAACGTTTTATTACATTTCACAATTATTTTTATATTATTTTCAGTATTTTCAGTAACAATTAAATCACTGGTGTTAAAATCAGTTTTTATATTCTTTATCTTATTTATATCGTCAAATTTTAATTCTTTTACTACTCTCATATTTGAATCTGTAAAACTTCTATTAAAAATATTACCTGAAAATACATTTCCACCCCATCCTTTTATGCCTACTGCTAATACTTGTGCTAATAAGATTGCAACAATAGACCAAAGGACCATTCTAAATTTGATCCAATTTTTATCATTCATTAATCTATCTCCTTATATTCAAAATAGGCTCTTATTACTTTTTCTATAGCCCCGCCTATTATAAACATTATCCATGTTATATGCCATGCACCTGTTGTAAAGCTTATTAGTAAATATATAGCTGTAATTATTGCCCACATAGCACTTTCAATAGATTTTCTTACTCTTCTACTTTTATTAGTAGTACTTTTCCATTCTTTAAAATCCTCTACTAAAGTGTCATCCTGTTTCATATATTGTGGTTTTGTCATATTGTTATAAATTAAAAGGCCTGTAGCGCCTGCTATTAATAAGAACATTATAACTACTCCTAAAGTTTCAAATCCAAAGCCTTCAAAAACTATAACACTTACAGGGCATAATATATACATCATTACTGATATGGCTGTAATTTTAGCGCTTTTCTTCTTATCCCAGCTTTCCTTTGTTATTTCTAAAGGATCTTTTTCAAATAAATTATCAATATTTCCTATACTGGATATAACTTTGTTGTAAGCCACTTCATCATCCATATTACTTCGTAATAAGTCATAATATTTATCTAATAAATTTGCTAATAATTCTTCTTTAAACTCTTCTGTTCTTCGATTTTTGGGTGCATTTTCAAATAGTTCTTGTACATACTCCTTTATTTTTACTTCGTAGTTCCCTATCATAATATACCTTCCTCCTTAAATTAAACTATCAATTATTTTTTTAGCTTCTTCCCAATCCAACTTATTTTGTTCATAAATTTGTCTTCCCATTTCAGTGATTGAATAATATCTTCTTCTAGCTCCACTTCCTTCATTTCCCCAATAGGATGTAATTAACTCAGCTTTTTCTAACCTTCTAAATGCTGAGTACAATGTAGCTTCTTTTAATTCATAAATATTATTTGTTTTTTCTTTTATTACTTTATTTATGGCATATCCGTAACTATCGCCTTTTATAAGTTCATTTAATATTATGGTGTCTGTGTGTCCCCTTAGTAAATCTGATGTAATTGACAAGAATAGCATCTCCCTTTTTCATATTTTACTATTATAGTATCTTTATATACTTCGCCTGTCAAGGTATATATAAAAATATAATATATTTTTTTATATAATATGTTAATAATAAAAAAAGTTGCTAGATTAATCTAGCAACTTTCTTATTTATTTTTTAAATTTATACTATCGTTTGTATCTTTATCAATTATATTTCTCATGGATTTTAGTACATCATCATATTCAAAATATTTTTTCCCATATTGTAAATTAAATTTATAATCAAAATCATCAGGATTTTTCCCTTGATTATGTTGAACTATAGTTTCAAGTTTATCCATAGCTTTTACAAGCTTAGCTTCTTTTGTAGAACATTCATTATACTCTTTCCACAAATCATATACTTTTCCACTTAAACTTTCTGGTAATGTTGTTAACATTCTTTTCATGGCTCTCTCTTCCATATGGGATTTATTATCATCTTCACTTTGCAGTTTTGCTGATATATCTCCATCATAAAGCTCCCCTAAATCATGAACTAAACTCATCTTTATAGCTTTATTAATATCAACATCTTTAAAGTCCTCTTCTAAGACCATTAACAACATTGCCAGCCTCCAAGAATGCTCCGCCGTAGATTCTCTTCGACCAGTTTTTGTCCAAGCAGTTCTTGTAACTGATTTTAAATTTTCTATTTCTTTTATAAATTCAATAACTTGATTAGTATTATTCATAGCAACTCTCCTGTACATATATGTTAATTATACTTTATCATAGACATATTATTAATTTATATGACATATGTCATTCATATACATACATTACATTCCCATATTAACTCAGTAAATTTTATTTTACAGGAATATAAAGTCCAAAATAATCAATAGGGCTTTCATCTTTATATACAGTTAATAGCATTTGTCCAAGTATTGGACCAGCTACACTAATCTTATTTTCTATTACTATTTTTCTTACATACCTTATCCAATTATCATAAGCCTTATCATCTAAAGCTATTACTGTATACATATATTGTTCTTCTGATATAAATTCAATACTTTTGCTTTCGATATTATCTTTTATTTTTTCAATATTGTCTGTTATAGTAAGACCCCACTTTATCTTTTTCTCTGCATCATTATCAAATAAATCACCTTCATCTATTAAGAAAGAAAAGTTTATATAATCAAATATGTACTGATCTATATTTTGAATTTTTTCTACAAGTTCTATAAAATCATTGAACTTATCTTCCTTTGTAATTTCTAAAAAGAAGTAGCTTTCTCTTTCATCTTTTACTAGCTCTACTTTTTTAGAGTCATAAATACACTCTTCCACAGATATTTTCATCATTTCTAGTCTTCGTTGAACCTTCTTTAATTTTTCGATTTCTTTATGTATGTATATTTCTTTATCTTTAATAAGACTTAAAACCTGTTCTGGAGAAGAGTCTTTCATTACCTCATCAATATCATTTAAAGAAAGATTTAATGTTTTATAAAAAATTATATCTGTTAAGCAGTTTAAATCTTCAATTTTATAATATCTATATCCATTATTTTCATCTTTATTAGGTCTTAATAAACCTATATTATCATAGTGCACCAAGGTGTCCCGGGAAATATTAAACAGCTTACTTACCTCTCCAATTAAATATTTATCTTTCATATATACCATCCTTTTTTAATCTTATCTCTATACTTATATATTAAAAAAGTGTTTAATATAATGCAATAAATAAGTAAATTTATAATTTTCCAACATAAAAATAAACTACTTAGCACAGGCCAAGTAGTTTATTTTTTTAATGGGGTTTTTATATATTAATGTTATCATCTATTAAGCTATGTTTTGTTTATTACCCTCAGCTTTTACTTTTCTTACTTTATTGAAGAATATAACTGTGAAAATTAAACCTGCAGCTACACCTACTCCATTACCTATTGCTGGTGATAATCTAAATCCTTCTGGAGCTTGCATTATATAACTAAATGTTACTACTGTCATAAATATTGCTGGTATAACAGTTATAAAATAGTTTTTATTAGACTTAAGTAAGAACATTGTTCCTGTCCATAACATTATCATAGCTAATGTTTGGTTTGACCATGCAAAGTATCTCCATATTACGTTGAAATCTATAAATGTTAAAGCTACACCTACTGCAAATAAAGGTATTGCTATCATAAATCTATTTTTAATTGCATCTTGTTTTATATTAAATGTATCAGCTATTGTAAGTCTAGCACTTCTAAATGCTGTATCTCCTGAAGTTATTGGACATGCTACAACTCCTAGTATTGCTAGTCCTGCTCCTACTGATCCAAGTAAAGCTACTGACATTTCTTGAACACCTACTGCTGGATTTGTTCCATAAAGTGCTTGTAATTGTGGTTCACCATGGAAGAACGCCATTGCTGCTGCTGCCCATATTAAAGCTATAATTCCTTCTGCTACCATTGATCCATAAAATACTGGTCTTATTTCTCTTTCATGCTCAACACATCTTGCCATTAATGGTGATTGTGTAGCATGGAATCCTGATATGGCACCACAAGCTATTGTTATAAATAAATATGGGAAAATTGATTTTCCTCCTGGATGTAAGTTAGTTAATGTTACTTCTGGTATATTGTAACCTTTTACTATTAAACCACCTGCTATACCAACAGCCATTATTATAAGTGCAGCTCCAAATAGTGGATATATTTTTCCTATAACTTTGTCAATTGGAAGTATTGTTGCTAATATATAATAAACAAATATTACTACTACCCATACTGATGTATCAATTTTAGTTAAGTTGTTTAAAAGTCCTGCTGGTCCAGTTACGAATACTACACCTACTAAAACTAACAATACTACACTGAATACTACCATTACTTTTCTTGCACTTTCTCCTAAGTAAATACCAACAAGTTCTGATGCTGATACTCCTTTGTTTTTAAGTGATAAATAACCTGATAAAAAGTCATGTACACCACCTGCAAATATTGTTCCAAATACTATCCATAAAAATGCTGCCGGTCCAAATAATGCCCCTTGAATTGCCCCAAATATTGGTCCAAGCCCTGCAATGTTTAAAAATTGGATAAGGAATATTTTCTTCCAATCCATTGGTACATAGTCAACTCCATCTTCTAAAGTTATTGCTGGAGTCTTTAATGAGTCATCAATTCCAAATGTTCTTTCTACAAATCGTCCGTATATAAAATAACCTAAAATTAAAATAACAATTGCACTAAAAAAAGTAATCATAATTTCTACTCCCTCTATAGTTTTTTGTAGAGACTTGTATTCTTTTATCATTTTTCCATCTCTATACCAATATAGTACTCCTTATATTAAGGAAAACTATTTCTTGTGTACGAATTGTCATAAATTATACATGAATTGCATTTATATATTCATAAGTTGCCTAAATAACTTCACCCTACCCCTACTTACTGTTATTTCATATTTTCCTTTGTTCAGTTTTAAAATATATGTATTGTTAAACCAAGGTATTATTTCTTCTATTTTTTCTAGATTTACTAAGTAAGATCTATGAGTCCTAAAAAAACTATCATTATTAATTGTTTTTTCTACTTCTGATATACATTCTCTTATTTCATATTCTTCACCTTTAGTAAAAATATGTGTATATCTTTCTCTTGCTTCACAGTAATAAATATCATTTACATCAACTATGTGAATTTTATCATTTTTCCAAAGACTTATTTTATTACTAACCTTTTGATACTCAACTTTATCTTTGCAATTATCATCAAGGATAGCAGTTTTCAACTTATCCAACATGGAAATTATTCTTTCATCTGAATATGGTTTTAAAATATAGTCAAAAATATCTAAATTGAATGCTTCCACTGCATAATTATCATAAGCAGTTATAAATACTATTTTAGGTTTTCTTTCAAATTTATTTATAGTTTTGGCTAAAAGCATTCCATCTAACTTTGGAATATTAATGTCTAGAAATATGGCATCTAATGTGTTTTCTTGTATAAAATTAAGTACATCTAATCCATTATCAAACTCATCCACAATTTCCATTTCTGTATATTTTTCAATAAAATACCTTAACTCTTTTCTTGCTGGAAATTCATCATCCACTATAATAACTTTCATTTTTTACCTCCCAACGTAAAACTCTATTAAAGTTCCACCATCTAGTTTTTTTATATCTAATCCCCTATGATAATATAATTTTAGCCTTAAATGTACATTATAAAGACCTATTTTATTTTCAGGCATATTACCTGAATATAAATTTTCTATAACTTTATCGTCTATTCCCACTCCATCATCCTCAACAGATACTTTAACTTTTTCCCCTAAATCCTTAACTGAAACAATCACTTGTCCACTTTTATTTTTCTCCTTGCTTAAAATTCCATGAATAATTGCATTTTCAACTAGTGGCTGAATAATTAAACTTGGTATTTTGACATCCACGTCATCTATATCATAAATAACTTTTAATTTTTCACCAAATCTTGCTTTTTCTATTTCCACAAATGACTTTACTTGATCTATTTCTTTTTTTATACTTATGGGTTTATCATTAAACTCTAAATTGTGTCTAAGATAAGTAGATAGATTTATTATAAGCTCTCTTGCTTTTTGAGGATCAAAGCGTATAAATGATGCTATTGTATTCAAAGCATTGAATATAAAATGTGGGTTAATCTGTCTTTGAAGAGATGTTATTTCTGCTTTTTTCCTTTCTTCTATCTCTTTTTTATCTTTTTCTATTACTTGTACAATAGAAACCATAAATCCTATCCCCAATTGTCCAACAATAAGAGGTAAATATATGGCCCTTATAATATCAATAGCTAAATTTGTAGGTTTTGAAATAAAATATATTAAAAATATTGTTATATTTTCTGAAATCATTCCAACTAAAATTCCCCAAAAAGCCCTTGATGATCTTGGTATTTTTTTGTGTGCAATACCTGATAATATTCCAGCCATAACACTAGATATAAAACAAGGTATAGATGTCATTCCCCCTGGATCAATAAAATATCTATGCGCTCCTGCAATAAATCCCGCCGGAATGCTAACAACAGGTCCAAATAATACACCACCAGATACTATAGAAATTATTCTAGTATTTACAATAGATCCTTTGTAATGGATTCCGTTATATGTTGCCATTATTGCCAAAGAAGTAAATATTATAGATATAACAGCTAAATCTTTTTTACTGTATTTTTCTTTTTCAAAAATTTTTTTAAATGTATTTAATCTACTAATTAATAAAAATAGCATTACTAACAAACTTGTTTTTTCCATCAATGCTATTAAATAATCTGTCTTCATATGACTCCTCCTTTTCCCTTCACATTAAGTATATATTACCATTTTATTTCAAATAAACAATCGATTAATATATATAGTTTATTTCATCAAAAAAGGGCGTATCAAAAATGATACTACCCTTAATAAACTTAAATTTTATAATAATATATTTACTTCTTTTAGTTCCTTTTTTATCTCTTCCAAAGTATTTTCATCTGGTACTTCTATTGTATGAACATGATAATCTTGTGTTAAACTAGATAATTGTTTAAATCCATTCTTTTTACTATTTTTCATAAATATTTTAAGATCTCTATTTGATGCAAGGTTTAATTCAGCTTTTATTGTTCCATAAGTCGGATGATCTACTATAACATCCTTTACTTTGCCACCTAAATCAATAATTGTTTGCAATTCTAATAGAATCTGATCCTCATTATAATGATTTTTACATTTTATTTTAAATTCTTGATTCCTTATAGCATATATAATATATCCAGTAGATGTAGCTAATATATCAATTCCAGAAGCTCTTAATAGTGCAATATCCTTTACAACAATCTGTCTTGTTACATTAAGTTCTTTTGCTAAATCTACACCTTTAACTGGTTTATTAGATGTTTTTAATATATGTAATAATTTTTCTCTTCTTTCATTGCTATTCATAACACACCTTCTTCTTAAATAATTAGTTTATCTATCTTTTTACTATTTTATATAGATTTTTACTATAAATCAATAGGTCATTTATTATACTTAATTGCAACATTATATATTATTAAGTTTTTAACTATCCTATTTTTTGTTGTGTAGTAATAACTACGGTGTTATAATGTTTTTACAAGTGTATATACACTTGTAAAAACATTATAACAGAAAAGGGTGTAAATATGAGGAATATTTTAAAAGAAAATATTTTACAGTTAAAAAAAGAAAAAAACGCTATAATACTTGCTCATCTATATGAGCCTGATGAAATACAAGAAATTGCTGATTATGTTGGAGATTCATATTATTTAAGCAAAATTGCTTGTGATAGTAAGGAAGAATTAATTATATTTTGCGGAGTAAAATTTATGGGGGAAAGTGCTAAAATTCTATCCCCACACAAAAAAATCATCTTGCCAGCTACTAATGCAGGATGTCCAATGGCTGATATGGCTAGTGCCTCTGATTTAGAAGAAATAATAGCAAAATATCCAAATGCTTTTAAAGTATGTTATATAAATTCATCTTATGAAGTTAAAGCCCTTTGTGATGTTTCTGTTACTTCATCTAGCGCTTTAGACATTTTAAAAAATGTTCCTAATAAAGAAATTTTATTTTTACCAGATAGAAATTTAGGTAGTTACATATCTGAATTTTTCCCTGAGAAAGAATTTATTCTATGGGAAGGCTTCTGTCCTACTCATGAAAGACTTACTTCTGAAGAAGTATTAAGAGCTAAGAAAGATCATCCAAATGTAAAAATTTTAGCTCACCCAGAATGTAACAAACCAGTTAGAGACTTAGCTGATTATATAGGAAGCACAAGTGGAATCATAAACTATGCTACAAAATGTGAAGATGAAGAATTTATAATTTGTACAGAGGAAGGTATTTTGTATGAATTAAATAAAAGAAACCCTAATAAGAAGTTTTATTTCCCAGAAAAAATGATTTGTCCTAATATGAAAAAAACTTCTTTAGAGAAAGTTTATGACGCTTTATGCGGAAAAGTAGATGAAGTTATTCTAGATAAAGAAATATCAGAAAAAGCTTTAACATCTCTAGAAAACATGCATAAATTAGGGGAGATGGTTCTTTGTGGAAAATAAATATGTAGATGTTTTAGTAGTTGGATCTGGTATAGCTGGACTATATTGCGCACTAAATCTTCGTCAAGATTTAGATGTAATGGTAGTTTCAAAGGACAAAATAGATTGTACTAATACATCTTTAGCTCAGGGTGGTATATCTGTGGCTAGGGATTTGGATGATGTTCCATTTTTTACGGAAGATACTTTAAAAGCTGGTAAATATAAAAATAATATTCAAGCTGTAAATGTTCTAACTAAAGAATCTATTGAAAACGTAGATTACCTAGTCTCTTTGGGACTTAATGTTGATAAAGATGAAGATGGTAATTGGGATTATACAAAAGAAGGTGCTCACTGTGTAAATAGAATTATACACACACAAGATAATACTGGCGAAAATGTTGAAAAAACTCTTGTAAAAAATTCTTTTCAACGTAAAAATATAAGAATTTCAGAGGATACATTCCTTGTTGATATAATTGAAAGAAACAACAAATGTATTGGTGCTATATTATTAAAAAATAAAGAACAAATTAATGTATTTGCCAAATTTGTAGTTCTTGCTTGTGGCGGAATTGGTGGTTTGTATAAAAATTCTACTAGCCAAAGAATTTTAAGAGGAGATGGTTTAGCTGTAGCTCTTAGACATGAAATAGAACTTAAAGATATTAATTATATTCAAATTCACCCTACTGCTTTTTATGATGAGTCTGGTGATGAAAGAAGATTTTTAATATCTGAATCTGTAAGAGGTGAAGGTGGAAAACTTTACAATATAAATGGAGAAAGATTTGTGGACGAACTTCAGCCTAGAGACGTGGTATCTGATGCAATCTTCAATGAAATGAAAAAAACTAATACACCTTATGTATATCTTGATATTAGTTTCTTAAATGAAGAATATCTTAAAAACCGTTTCTCTACTATATATAATAAATGTTTAGAAAAAGGTACTGATATTACAAAATGTCCTATAAAAGTTTCTCCTGCTCAGCATTATTTTATGGGTGGTATCAAGGTGGATTTAAATAGTAAAACTTCCATGAAAAACCTATATGCCGTTGGCGAAACTGCTTGCACTGGAATTCATGGTGCCAATAGACTGGCTAGTAACTCTTTACTTGAAGGCCTTGTTTTCTCTAAAAGAGCTGCCAAAGATATTAATGAAAACATAGATCAATTTAATCTAACAAAAGTGAATATTGATGAAATATATACTAGCAGAGAAGAAATTGAAGAAGAAAATAAACGTATAGTAGTAAATGCGATTAAAGATAAGGGTGGAGTTATAGATGATTAACTTTTTAGTAGTAGATAAAATAATTAAAAATGCTCTTGTGGAAGATATCCCTGGAGAAGATATAAGTACAAATTCTGTAATTAGCGAAGATAGTAATTCTACTGTAGATTTAATTTGCAAAGAGGAAGGAATCGTGGCTGGACTTAAAGTTTTTGAAAGAGTTTTTAAAATTCTTGGCCATGTGGAAATTATTTTTTTTAAAAATGATGGAGATAAAATTTATCCTGGTGATAAAATAGCTCTTATAAAAGGGAATACTAGATTCATTCTTCAAGGTGAGCGTGTTGCTCTAAATTTATTGCAAAGAATGAGTGGTATTGCCACACTTACTAATAAATATGTTAAAGAAATTGAGCATACAAACGCTAAATTATTAGACACAAGAAAAACCACTCCTAACTTAAAAATACTTGAAAAATATGCAGTTAAAGTTGGTGGTGGTCATAATCATAGATTCAATTTATCTGATGGTGTTATGCTAAAAGACAATCATATTGCAGCCGCTGGTGGCATTGCCAATGCTGTTAAGCTATGTAGAGAAAATTCTTCTTTTGTTAGAAAAATAGAAGTTGAAACTGAAACCTTAGATATGGTTAAAGAAGCTCTACAAGCTAATGCTGACATTATTATGCTAGATAACATGAATTTAGAAGTAGCAAAAGAAGCAATAAATATGATTGGTGACAAAGCCATTATAGAGTTTTCTGGTAATGTAAGATTGGAAAATATTAAATATATTGCTGAGATTGGTGTTGATTGTATATCTGTTGGTGCTCTTACTCATTCTGTAAAAAATCTTGATCTTAGTATGAAAAACTTAAAAAATATATAACTTATGAAAATAAAGAGTAATAGTTTTAGATGATTTTAATCTAAAACTATTACTCTTTTAATGTATAAAATAATTTTATATATTAAATTATATTCACTCCTTGACAATTATAGTTGTCATTTTTACAATGTGATTAATTAGGAGGATTATATGCCATTAAATAATCGTTTAAAAGAATATCGAGCTAAGATTAATGTAAACCAAACACAGATGGGAAACCTAGTTGGAGTATCTAGGCAGACAATTAGTCAAATTGAGCGTGGAGATTATTCTCCTTCAGTTACTTTAGCATTAAAAATAGCAAAGATTTTTAATGCAAGTGTGGAAGATATTTTTAGTTATGAGGAGGAGGAGTTTATTGAATAATATAGATTATTATGGAAAAATATTATGGGATTATCATAAATTAAATCAAAAAACTGAAAAGGTTGAAATTATTTTAGGACTTGGAAGTCATGACTTATTTGTTGCTAGAAGATGTGCTGAACTTTTCCTAAAAGGATATGGTGATAATATAATTTTTACTGGTGGTTTTGGGAGAATTACTAAAAATATCTGGAATATGACTGAAGGGGAAAAATTCGCAGAAGTTGCTATAGATATGGGTGTTCCCAAAAACAAAATTATTATTGAAAATAAAGCTTCAAATACTGGTGAAAATATAAGTAAAACAAAAAAAATGTTAAAAGATATAGACTTATACCCTTCATCTTTTTTAATTGTAGATAAACCTTATAGGGAAAGAAGAACTTTTGCCACCATAAAAAAACAGTGGTCAGAAATTGATTTTATTATAACATCTCCACAGTATTCTTATGAGGAATATTGTGAGTTTTATTCCCAAGGTGAAATTTCTAAAGATGAGTTTATTTGCATCATGGTTGGTGATTTACAGAGAATTGATCTATACGGTAAAAATGGTTTTCAAATTGAGCAAGAAATTCCTGACAAGGTATGGAATGCTTATAATAATTTAGTTTCTTTAAAATATGATAAACATTTATGTAAATAAATTAAAAGCCATTAATAAAATTATATATTAATGGCTTTTCATCTCTATATGTCTAATTTAACATGATAAAACTTCATCCAATTGTTAAACTGAATTAAATAAGCAATAACTTGTGGACCAGTCATTAATTGACCATACCAAGGTTGCTCAAAAGATGTGCCTCCTGTATCAATCAATTTAGAAACAAAATCATAATCTACAATCTGATGAATCGGCGAAGTTTTGTCTTCTAAAATCAATCTTAACATTTGGCTAACTTCTTTAGTATATTCAGGGTTGTGAGTTTTTGGATAAGGACTTTTCTTTCTGTCTATAATATCATCTGGTACTAAACCTCTTACAGCTTCACGAAGTAATCCTTTTTCTCTGCCATGTAGTAACTTTATATCTTTTGGTAAATTAAAAGCATATTGTACTAATCTTTTGTCAGCAAAAGGTACTCTACCTTCCAAACTATTAGACATAGTCATTCTATCTTTTCTATTGATTAAAGTAAGCATAAAATGCTTAATGTTTATATAAGATAACTCTCTTATTATTCTGTCTTCGTGACTTTCTCCAGGTAATTTTTCAACTTTATTTATACTATCTCTACAAGTTTGTTTTGCATATTCTTCAATAGGAAGTTGTTTTAAATTCTCTTTTAAAATATTTTTTCTGTAGCTTATGGAGTTTGCCCAAGGGAATATTTCAATAGAGTCATACTCTCTTGTAAACCAAGGATATCCTCCAAATACTTCGTCAGCACATTCGCCTGATAGAGCCACTGTAGCATATTTTCTTACTTCCTTTGCAAACAAATATAATGACGAGTCTATATCTGCCATACCCGGCAAGTCAGCAGCTATAGTTGCATCATCTAATGCATGTGCCAAATCAATATTGTTTAAAACAATGCTATGATGATTACTTCCTAAGAAGTCTACCATTCTTTTTACATATTCTGAGTCCGAATTTGGTTGATAAATATTTTTCTTAAAATATTTATCATTATTTTCATAATCTATGGAAAAAGTATTTAGAGTTTTAAACCCCTGCTCTTTGAATTTATCAAAAGCAACCTTTGATATTATACTTGAGTCCAGTCCTCCAGATAAAAAAGTACATACAGGAACATCGCTAACAAGTTGATTTTCTATGATTTCTACTAATAGATCTCTAACAGTATTTTTTGTTTTTTCTAAATCATCCTCATGTTCTCCTACTTCTAGCTTCCAGTATTCATTTAAAGTTATACCTTTCCTATTAAATATTAAATAAAATGCTGGGGGAACTTCTTTTATATCTTTAAATATTCCACTACCTAAATTTCGTCCTGGCCCTAAAGACATAAGTTCAAGCAAACCATCTTTATCTACTATTGAATCTACATTTGGATGTTGTAATAAGGTTTTAATTTCCGATGCAAAAACTAAATTACCATCTTTGTAAGAATAAAAAAGTGGTTTAATTCCAAGTGGATCTCTACACAAAAACAGCTCTTCATTATATTCGTCCCAAATTCCAAAGGCAAAAATACCATTAAGATGTTCTACACAGTTTTTACCATATTCAATATATGATGTTAACAGAACCTCTGTATCACCATAAGAATCAAAAGAATATCCTTTTGCAATTAAGTCAGCTCTTACTTCTTCCGTGTTATAAAGTTCTCCATTATAACAAATCGTATATTCTTTGTTACCTATTTTTTTTGTCATAGGTTGAAGACCTCCAGTTGGATCAACTATAGCAAGTCTTCTATGACCAATTAATGCATGATCATAAACTTTTAATCCTCCTGAGTCAGGTCCTCTAAGCTTAAGTGTATTAATCATTTTGTCCATTATATGGGAGTAATCTCTTATATTGTTTTTAAGATTAGACCATCCTACAATTCCACACATAATATAGCCTCCATTTGTTCAAGATATATTACTATATGATGAATACATAATTTTTGATACAGCTAAGATTTATTTATTTATGTTGAAATTTCAATATAGTTAATTTTATTCAAATATATAGTATACAATTAGGTATTTCCCTTATTTTTTTAATTTATACATTTTATATAATCATGTTTAAAAGTAATTATAAAATGTATAAAGTTATCATTTATTTCTGCTTTTATACTACCATTTATCTTTTCGACTAAGAGCTTAGTTATGGTAAGCCCTAATCCAGAACTTTGATTATTTCTTGATTCATCTTTCATATAAAAGCGGTTGAATAGTTTTTCTACAGAAATTTTTTCTAAATTTTCTACATTATTACTAAAAATTATATCAACATTATCTTTTGATTCTTTTATACATACTTTAAAAGTATCTTTTGTATACTTAGCTGCATTTTGAATTAGGTTTATAAAAATTCTTTCTATAATTTTTAAGTCACCTTGAATTATTATTTCCTTATCACCAAGGTTCAATTCCACATCTATATTCTTTTTATCAAAATCATTATAAAAAATCAATAATTGCTCCATTAACTCTTTATGTATGTCTATATTTTTTATTTCTATCTTATATTCATCAGTTTCTAGCCTAGATAAATCATAAAAATCTTGAATCAAATTTTTTAATGCTCTAGATTTTTTCTCTACTATTGAAATATATTCATATTTTTCTTCATTACCTATTTCCTCATCCTTCATCAAATCTATATAACCTAATATGGATGTTAATGGCGTTCTTAAATCATGAGATATGTTTTCTATTTCTTTTCGTAATTCTTGCTCTCTCCGTACATTTTTAATTTTTTCCATTTGAGTTATTTCTAAATAATTATTTATTTCCACTAATAAGTTTTCCATATCCTTATTTGGAGAAGACAAAGTAAGTCTTCTATTTCTTTCTATATCTTTACTGATTTCTTTTAAATTATCTTTTGCTTCTCTCATATTATTGGAGAGCAAAAAAAAGCGTGCAGACAAATACACACTTGTAAAAAATAAAACTATAACCATAAATACCATAATCTGCACACCTCTTTTAATATTATTTTATTTCAACTTTTTCAAATAATTTCATTCCCAATAAATAAAATACTATTGTTCCAATAATACCTACTATAAAACAATTTATTAATCCTTGTTGACTGCTCCAAAAGAATATAAATTTATGATCTCCACTTCCTTTTGTAATATCTTTGACTATATTCCATGGCATGAACTGTGCTATTTTTCTTATTACTTCAACTCTAGCTCCCAATAACTCTAAGACTTTTGGTATTATGATCATAATAGAAACCCAACACATTACAACTGCTGTTTCGTTTTCAAATATAAAATAAAAACAATGAGCAACAGTTGCACTAATCAAAAATAGTGGCATACATGCAATTAATGCTCTTATTAACTCGTTTAAATAAACTGAACCACTATTATCAAGTAATATCAAGCCACTTCCAATATAAGCAGCACTAATAAAAATTAAGTTAATTAAAGCTATTATTAATAAAACTATAAATTTACCAAAATAAATTTCACTTCTTGGTATACCATAAGAAATAGAGTTTTTTAAAGTATGACTTTTGTGCTCTTGTCCAAATACTACCGCTACCATAAGTAGACATAAAACTAGCGGTATCCCCATACTTGAATATAATGATGAAAAAGAAAACCAAGTGCCTGCATAAGGAAAGTTCGGTGTATTATTGGCAAAAGCAGCAAGTACTCCATTTAAAAATATAACAAATGCCATACACCCAAATAAAAATATATAATTCCCCTTAGAATGTAAATTTCGATAAAATTCACTTTTAATATAATTAATCATGTTGAACACCTCCAATTAAAGACATATAATAATTTTCAAGATTTAAAGATTTTTCCTCCATAGCTAATAATCCTATACCATTAGAAACAGCCAAATTACTTATTTTCTCTGGCTTATCAATTCCTTCAAATATTTGCATTCTATCTTCTGGCAATACTTTGTAATCCTTATAACCTAGCTCTTCTTCTAGCAATGCTGACATTTTTTTAGGATTACTTACCTTGATTTCTAAATAAGTTTTGCATTTTTCCTCAAGTTCTTTTGCTGATAATTCTTCTACTAAATGGCCTTTATTTAAAAATCCATAACAAGTTGCCACATTTGATAATTCAGATAATATATGACTTGATATTAAAATTGTTATGTTCTTTTCTTTATTAAGTTTTAAAAGTAAATTTCTTATTTCTATAATTCCTGATGGATCTAATCCGTTAATAGGTTCATCCAATAACAATAATTCTGGCTCTGTCATCATTGCCAATGCTAATCCTAGTCTTTGTTTCATACCAAGAGATATATCTTTAAATTTTTTTTTCTTTGCATCTAATAAATTTACTTCTTCTAAAATTTTATCTATTTTGTCTTTACCAGGTATTCCTCTTTGAATTCTATAATACTCCATATTTTGCTCAACTGTTAATTGTTCATAAAAACTTGGTGATTCTATTATTGTTCCTGTTCTTCTTCTAGCCTTATTTAATTCTTCTTTTGATGATTCTTCAAATAATTCAAATTGACCGCTACTGGCTACTCCTTGACCTGTTAAAATTCTAAGCAATGTAGTTTTGCCAGCGCCATTGTTCCCTACTAAACCATAAATATCGCCTTGATTTATAGTAATATTTATATTTGATAATGCTAAATCTTTACCATATTTTTTACACAATTTATGTGTTCTTATAACTGATTTCATCCTTAATCTCCCTCAACTTTTTAATTTTTTAAGTTTTAGTTAACTTTATATTTATAATAATACAAAAATATCTTTAATAAATATTCAAGAAAGTTTAAAGAAAGTTTAAAGATTATTATTTAATTTAAATCCTATACCCCAAACTGTTTTTATGTATTCCTCTTCTTTTTCTACTTCTTTTATTTTCTTTCTTATATTACTCACATGCACATTTACAGAATTGTCTTCTCCATAATAACCATTTTTCCATACTAATTCGTATAAGGCTTCTCTTGAATAAACCTTATCTGGATTTTTTATTAAAATATATAAAATATCAAACTCGTGATTAGTCAAAGAAATATTTTCATTTCTAATCTTAACTGTTCTACACTGTTCATTTAATATCAGTTCTTTAAATTTATATTCTTCTTCATTTTCCAAGTTATGATTGAACGTATTACCAAATTTTCTATATCTTCTTAGCTGAGAATTTACTCTAGCCAATATTTCTTCTAGTTCAAATGGCTTCGTCAAGTAATCATCAGCACCTAAATCCAATATGTTAACTTTGTCTTCCAATGAAGTTTTTGCTGAAATAACTATAATAGGCATGTCTTGCTTTTCTCTAGTTATTTTTATTAATTCTTCTCCTGTAATCCCTGGTAACATTAAATCTAACATTACTAAATGAAACTTATCCATAGACAAACGAAGATTAGCTTCACTTCCAGAAAAGGCTTGAGTCACTCTATATTGTTGTTTTTGAAGTGTTTTAGAAATGAGATTATTTATATCAGCATCGTCTTCAACTACTAAAATATGTTCTTTCTCCATAATTCTTCTCCTTACAATAAATTATAATAAAAATATTTTTCCATATACTATTATATTAGTTAATTTATTCCATTTTTACAAATGCATTTAAGTTATTATAATTTGTAGGAATAATTTTTTACAGAAATGTAGAATATATACTTAATCCTAAAGGGATGAATAAAGTTCACAGAATATACTTTGATAATTCAATTATTTGTAATCCTAAAAGTGAAAGATTTAGAATAAAATAAGCTATTTATTTTCATAGATAGCTTATTTTATTATTTTTAATAAAAACTAAAATCTATTGTTTGGTTTTAAATATTAACCAAATTCATGCAATACATATACATATTATCATTAGTATGATTGTCTCAAGATTATTTGTAAATATTTGGTTTTCGTGTTATCCTATAATATCGTCAAAAATATTTTAATAAAACTCGGAGGAATTAAAATGTCATTTTTACTTTTAATTATAGGTTTCTTTTTCCTTATAAAAGGAGCTAATTTATTTGTGGAAGGGTCATCATCTATTGCAAAAAAATTTAATGTTCCTTCTATGGTTATAGGACTTACAATTGTTGCCATGGGAACAAGTGCTCCAGAAGCAGCTGTAAGTATTACATCGTCACTAGCTGGCCAAAATGATATGAGTGTAGCTAATGTTGTTGGATCAAACTTTTTTAACATCCTTGTAGTCCTTGGTGTTTCATCAATAATCTCTAAACTACCGGTTCAAAAAGGTACAATAAAAAAAGATGCACCTTTTTTATTGTTAGTTAGTGCTTTACTATTACTATTTGGATTAAATTTGAATATTAGTAGAATAGAAGGGTTAATACTACTAGCAGTATTTATATATTTCTTAATAGATACAGTGAACACTGCTAAGAAAAGTAGTCAAGAAACTGCCAAGGAAGCTGCAACAACCATGGATGTGGAAGTTACTAAGGAATCATCTATACCAAAAACTATATTATTAAGTATAATTGGAGTAGTTGGAATAGTATTAGGTGGAGATATGGTTGTCAATTCTGCTACTGAAATAGCAACATCTTTCGGAATGAGTGCTAACTTAGTTGGATTAACCATAGTTGCTATTGGTACATCTTTACCAGAGTTTGTAACATCAGTAGTTGCAATAAAAAAGGGCGAAACAGAAATAGCAATAGGAAATATTATAGGGTCTAACATATTTAATATACTATTTGTTTTAGGGTTGGCTACTACTATAAGTCCTATAACTATAAGTATGTTTGCCTTTATAGATATAATATTTATGGTGGCTACAACTGTTCTTTTATACTTCTTTATGAAAAAAGATGATTCACTTGTAAAATCAGAGGGAATCATATTCCTTATAGTGTACGTAGCTTATATGGCTTATACTATCATGAGATAAATAATAACTAATAAAAAGTAGCTCTTGCACAAGCAAAATTGTTGTGTAATAGCTACTTTTTTCTTATATTTCTTTTATCATAGCTGATGATAGTACATCGTTTAGACCTTCTGTCATAGTTGGATGTGCATAAATTCTATCTCTTAAATATGTGTATTTTAATTTCATATCTATTGCTAGTTGTAGTAAATGGATCATTTCACTAGATTCATCACATATGATAGTTGCACCTAAAATTTCTTCTGTATGTTTATCTATAATTATTTTAATAAAACCTTCTGTTTTTCCTATTTGTTTTGCTCTAGGAATATTTTCTATTGGCATTTTAGCTACTAAAACTTTATGTCCTTTTTCTTTTGCTTGTATAATATTCAATCCCACTCTAGCAAATGATGGGTCTAGAAATAAGGCGCTAGGTACATTTTTTCTATCACTAACTTTTCTAGTTTTATCTCCAAACAAATGATTTACAACTATACGATAATCATCTAGAGAAATATAAGTAAATTGAGGACCTCCATTTACATCTCCTAGTGCCCATATATTTTTTGTTGTAGTTTGCAAAGTATCATCTACTTTTATAAACCCTCTATCATTTAGCTGTACACCTGCTTTTTCAAGTTTAAGATTTTCTAGATTTGCTTTTCTTCCAGTTGCCACTAAAATTATGTCACTTATTAATTTCTTTTCTTCATTTCCATCAGTATACTGTATTTTAGCTAAATTGCTTTCTTCTATTATCTCTTTAATTGAAACTTTATCTAGTATCTTAACGCCTCTTTTTCCAAGTATATTTACTATTTCAGCTACATCATCTTCATCTTCTTTAGGAAGAATAGTGTCATGAGTATTTAATATTGTCACTTCACTACCAAAGGAACTATAAATACCTGCAAATTCTAGTCCTATAAATCCAGCTCCTATTATAGTCATTTTTTTAGGTAGTTGTTTTAAATTCATTAAAGTTTTGCTCGTATAAACTATGTTAGTATTTTTAATCCCTTTAATACTTGGTATTAAAGACTTAGAACCTGTATTTATAAATATTTTTTCACCTTCTAATTTTATTTTTTCATTATTTAAAGTATTTAATTCCACTGTATTTTCATTTACAAAAGATGCCTCTCCCGTAAAAATTGTTATGTTTTCATTTTTGTCTAATTTATTATAATTAGCTATTCTTAGTTTTTTTGTTAGATCATCTTTCTTTTCTATGGCTTGTTCATATTTCAATATTAATTCACTAAAATCATTAAAGTTATGTCTTCTAATTTTACTAGCTTGATTTTCTAAAGATTTAGTAGGAATACATGCTACATTTATGCAAGTTCCTCCATACATTTCTTTAGATTTTTCTATTAAGGCGACTTTTAAACCTCTACTGCCTAAATCTCCTGCTAAAGTTTTTCCGCCTTTTCCAAATCCTATTATTATAGCATCATACTTGTTTATCATATTAAGTCCCCCTGTTATCTCTTTTATTATTCTTGAATTAATAGTAGCAAGATTATTAATATGACTCAATTAGGCACTTTTTTGTAACTACTTACTATCTTTGTCGCAAGATAAATTACTGTTACTCCAATAAATCATAGTCTCCATGATAGGAAGTAGTTTTAAGCCACTGTCACTTAAGTAATAAGTTGACTCCACAGTATTATTTATAGTTTTTTTCTCTTTTATAATTATATTATTTTCAATTAATAACTCCAGTTGTTGTGTTAACATCTTTTTACTACATCCTTCTATCCTTCTTTGTAGTTCTCCAAACCTTATCTTTTCTTTTTGTATTTCCCAAATTATTACTGCTACCCATTTTTTCCCTAGTATATTAGATAAGGCTTCTACAGGACAATCATAAATTACTTCATCTATTTTAAACATTTTTATCCTCCAATACATATTTATTTACTTATTATACACTATAAAAAAATACCTACAAAATATATAATTATATAATTTCGTAGGTATTTTTTTAGGTATATTAATTTTTTATCTATTCTTCCAAGTTAATATAGGTTTTTTCACTGCTCTTGCATCATCAACTCTACTAATAATAGTGTTATGAGGAGCTGAAGTTAATAGTTCTGGATTTTCTCTTCCTTCTTTTGCTATGGATTTCATAGCTTCTATAAATTTATCTAAAGTCTCCAAGCTTTCTGTTTCAGTTGGTTCTATCATCATTGCTTCTCTAATTATTAATGGAAAGTAAACTGTTGGTGGATGATAGCCATAATCTAACATTCTTTTTGCAATGTCCATTGTATTGTATTCTCCATGAGGTCCTCTTAGTACAAATTCATGTTTACAAACTTCATCTATTGGCAAATCATATTCCTCTTTCAAATTTTCTTTTAAATAATTTGCATTTAAAACAGCCATTTGGCTTGCTTTTTTAAGTCCATCTTTACCCATAGTTAAGATGTATGCAAAAGTTCTAACCATTACTGAAAAATTACCATAGTAGTTTTTAATTTTTCCTATAGAGTCTTTTTTATCATAATTTAATATATATTTATCATCTACTTTTTCTATTACTGGCACTGGTAAATAAGGAATTAAATCTTTTTTTACTCCTACTGGACCACTTCCAGGTCCTCCACCACCATGAGGTGCCGCAAATGTTTTGTGTAGATTCAAGTGAACTACATCAAATCCCATATCTCCTGCTCTAGTTATTCCCATAATTGCGTTTGTATTTGCTCCGTCGTAATATAAAAGTCCTCCAGCTTCATGAACTAGATTTGCTATTTCTTCTATATTTCTTTCAAACAATCCTAGAGTGCTTGGATTAGTTAACATTAATGCTGCTACTTCATCATTTAATACTTCTTTTAATTTATTTATATCAACTGCTCCATTTTTAGTTGATTCAACTTCAATAATATCAAACCCAGCCATATTTGCACTGGCAGGATTTGTTCCATGAGCAGAGTCTGGTACTATAACCTTAGTTCTTTTTAAATCGCCTCTACTTTCATGGTATTTTCTTATCATCATAAGTCCTGTATATTCTCCATGTGCTCCTGCAGAAGGCTGTAAAGTTACCTCATCCATTCCTGTTATTTTACATAACATTTCTGATAAATTGTACATTAATTCTAAAGATCCTTGTGATGTTTCAATTGATTGATAAGGATGCATATTAGTAAATTTGCTAAGTGAAGCCATGTCTTCGTTTATTTTTGGATTATATTTCATAGTACAAGATCCTAGAGGGTAAAATCCTGTATCAACACCAAAATTCTTATTTGATAATAAAGTGTAATGTCTTACTACATCTAATTCACTTAATTCAGGTAATTCTAAGTCAGTTTTCTTTATCATATTATGATCTAGCATTTCTTCTAGTTTTGATAATTCTACGTCTAGTTTTGGAAGGGAATAAGCTTTTCTTCCTTCTTTAGATCTTTCAATTAATAAGCTATTATATTCTTTCATTTTACATTCCCTCCATAATTCTCATTAATTTATCTATTTCGTCCACACTTCTTTTTTCTGTTACACAAATCATAGTACAACCTGCTAATTCTGGATAATCTTTGCCTAAATCATATCCTCCAAGTATGTTATTTTCTAATAATTTTTTATTTAGCTCATCTACTTCAATTGGTGATTTAACCACAAATTCATTAAAGAATCTTCCTTTAAATAATGGTTGGAATTTTTCACCTTCACTTATTTTCTTAACTGCATAATGCGATTTTTGCATATTTTGCATTGCTACTTCCTCATAACCCTTTTTTCCCATAGTTGCCATATAAATTGCTGAATTCAAAGCACATAAACCTTGGTTCGAGCATATATTTGAAGTTGCTTTTTCTCGTCTAACATGCTGTTCTCTAGTTTGAAGAGTTAAACAGTAACATCTATTTCCATCTCTATCTACTGTTTGACCTACTACCCTACCAGGCATTTTTCTGATTAAACCTGACTTTATAGCTAAAAATCCCACATATGGTCCACCATAGTTCAACGCATTTCCTAAAGGTTGCGCATCTCCAACAGCCACATCTGCCCCCACCTCTCCTGGAGATTTTAGTACACTTAAAGTTATTGGATTTACACTTAATACATACATTGCTTTTTTGTCATGAGCTATTTGCCCGACTTCATCCACGTCTTCTATAACACCAAAAAAGTTAGGATTTTGAAGTAGTACACAAGCAGTGTCCTCGTCTACTACTTCATTCAATCTATTTAAATCCGTCATACCTGACTCTCTATCATAATCAACTTCCACAACTTCACAATTATTAAATTGTAAATAAGTTTTTAATACTTTTCTTGTTTCTGGATGAACAGTTTTTCCTACTACTACTTTTTTACGTCTAGTTTTAGAAACTGCTAATAAACACCCTTCCACTGCCGCTGTAGCACCATCATACATAGATGCATTTGCTATATCCATTTTTGTTATTTCTGCTATCATTGATTGGAATTCAAATATACTTTGTAATGTTCCTTGACTTATTTCTGCTTGGTATGGTGTATATGCTGTGTAAAATTCACTTCTTGATGTAATATGTTTTATGATTGAAGGTATATAATGATCATAAGCACCTGCTCCTAAAAAACAAGTTAATTCTTCTGTACTTATATTTTTATCTGCTATGCTTTTTACTATTTGACTAACTTCTAATTCTGATTTTGATTCTTCTAACTGTAAATCTCTTTTTAATTTTAAACTATCTGGTATGTCTGAGAATAAATCGTCTATTGAATTTACTTTGCATGCTTTAAGCATTTTTTCTTCATCTTCATGAGTTGCTGGTATATATGAATATTGCTTATATTCTTCTTTTACTATTTCTGATTTTTTATATTGTTTTTTATAAAAAGGTTTCTTTACTATTACTGCACTTACAAGTTTTTTTCTTACTCTTACTCCTATTTCACTTCCAATTTTGGCATAATTACTATCTATTATTGCCATTCCTATAAATTTATCTAAAGTTGGTGATTTAAGCCCTGTAGTAACAAATCCTATAACACTACCATCTACTTCTATTTCATAACCACTTCTTATCATTCCTTTTCCTTGCATTTCAAAAGCAACTAATTTTCTTTGTATTTTTTGTGATTTTAAACTAATTAAAGCTTCTTTTCCTATAAAATTGTCTTTATTTAGTTTAACAAATATTCCTAAACCTACTTCTATAGGAGATATTTTTTCACTTAATTCATTACCATAAAGAGGTAAGTTTACTTCCGCTCTTAAAGTATCCCTAGCTCCAAGACCTACTGGTGTTATATTTTCTTTTCCCACTTCCAAAATATCATTCCATATTTTATCTACTATATTTTCGTCACAGTATATTTCAAATCCATCTTCTCCAGTATAACCCGTTCTTGAAACTAGACATTTTTCTCCACAAACCTCTACATTATTTTTAAATTTGTAAAACTCTATATCACTTAAATTTATATTTACTAACTTAGATAATATATCTTCAGCTTTTGGACCTTGTATTGCCAATTGAGAAATATTACTAGATATGTTATTTATATTTACGTCAAATTTTTCACTTTGTTTTTTAATCCATTCATAGTCTTTATCTATATTACCAGCATTGATTACTAGTAAATAGTTTTCTTCACTTACCATATAAACTAACATATCATCTACTGTCATTCCATTTTCGTAGCACATTGGTGAGTATATAATTTCTTCTGCTTTCAGGTTTGTAATGTCATTTGTAATTAAATACTGTATAAAATTAAATGCGTCTTTACCCTTAACTTCAACTTCTCCCATATGAGAAACATCAAATAGCCCGGCACTTCTTCTTACATAGTCATGTTCTTTAGTTGCACTTGTATACTCTAATGGCATTTCCCATCCTACAAATTCAAACATTTTTGCATTTAATTTTTCATGTGTAGAAAATAATTTAGTTCTTTTTAGCTCCATACATTCTATCATTCTCCTACTCCCCCATCACATTTTATATATATACGTAAAAAAGAGGATATGCAGACACTATAAATAGTAGCCACATATCCTCTGTTCATTTACCTGAAAGTTTTAGTGAGATAATCTCATTTTCTTCTTCGGTGACTTTCACTCTTAATGAGCAAAGTCTTTCCAGAGTTCCATCAATTTACGATATTCTTGCCTGAAAGTTTCTCTGAAAATTTAATGGCGATTTTCAGATTGCTTCTTCGGCCTTTTTACCTAGGTAAAAATGTCTCTCGTAAATCTCACTTGGATTTATTTAATTCTAAAATTATTGTATGTGAGTTCATAATATTTTTCAACTGTTTTTGTTCATTTTCTTATATGTTTTTTCCGATTTTTTCGACAATTTAAAATTGTGTGATAAATATACAAAAGTGCTTATAAAAGTTATAAGCACTTTTATCGTACATTAAAGTTACTTAGTAAAAATCAATAGACTTTCCCCAACTTTAGCCCTTATAGTTTTAGTATGAATTGCTGAACAACCATTATTTCTTTTCTAAATTCGCAGTGGTTAAATCTGCTACATATAAGTTTTTCTTATATAGCTTGTGAAAATTTAGGTAATTTCACTATGAATTTTTTCCATACAACTCCTATTGTTATAATTTTTAACGGTATCATAATAGCTTCTTTAAGTAAACGTGTTGGCAATAATCCTATAAATCCTTTACCCATTAAAATAGACAGCCAATAAGTATCTAGACCTAAATTTAATATTATGTCTATAACTAAAACAGCTCCTATTATTCTTGTCCATGTAACTGGCTTATTATGTAAAAATACTCCATATACTACCCCTGCCAATATTGCAGTAAGTGTGAATCCTGGGAAAAATGCTCCTGTTGGAAATAGTACAACTCCTATAATATCAGCGATCCCATTTGCAACACCTGCCCATATTGGTCCATACATAGTAGCAATTATAGCCACTGGTACAAAACCAAATCCTATTCTAACTATAGGTGTTTGTATAGAGCAGAATCTAGTTAATATAATTTGTAATGCAACTAATAAACTAGTCTGAACTAGTCTTTTAACATTAATTTTTTTATTCATAAATTTCCTCCTAAATTGGGCTCGCACATAAATATGTGATTTATGTGTGGAGTTATCAAAAAATAATAAATATTATATATTTCTATTATTTATTGATTAGTCTATCTATGAAATTTAAATAACTTAATTAAATTGTAACACAAGGTTTTAATAATGATTAGATTATTAACCTTTTTCATTCCAAATACAATAAATAATACTATATAAATAAAAAAAGACACATAAATGTAATATTTATGTATCTTAATTATTGTTGAACTTTATAATTCTAATAATAGTATGGAGAAGAGAACATAAATAAAAATGTTCCTAATGTACCTATCAATAATAAAAAAACTAGAGTTATTATGGCTAATATTATTGGTATTGCTATATTAACTCCACCTTTATTTAATATTAATCTTTGTTTTATTTCGTCTCCCATGTTTATGAAAGAGTTTAATTGTTTTTGTATGTGCTTTAAGTAAGCTATATTTCCGTATAACCCTGAGATAACTGCTATTGCTATACTTATAATTAATGATAAAGATGGCATTAATGATCCAATTAATATATCTGCTATAATAAGTCCAAAACCTATAGTATACATTTTTCTATATAAAAACCACCATGAATTAAAGAAAAATGCGGCCCAGTTCCAACTAGTAGATTTATAGAGTTCTTGGATTTCCTTAAATTTAGGTATATAGTATTCTTCTTTCTTTTGTATAAAGTTTACCATATCTATATTATCAAAATCTGCTTTATAATTTTCATCATAATTATTATCTGTAAAACTTCTATATGTTTCATTATTTTTTATAGTGTCTTTAATATTTTCAGTAGCACTTTTTATATTATCCTCTATTGTTATTAATTTATTTCCACAGTTTGTACAAAACTTAGCATTTTTTGGACTTTTTTTCCCACATTTTGAGCAATATATGAACTTATTTTCCTCAGACATAACTTTCTCTCCTTAAATTTTTTTAATAAGTATTTTTATTTTACTATTATTAATATATTCTTACAATAGAGTCTAATATGATAATACACTAGTGGGTTACTTTATATACAATAAAAGCCAGAAGATTTCTCTTCTGACTTAATTTATTATTTGGTTAAAGATATATATTTTTTTGAAGTTAATAAGTAATAAATTAGATAAATTACTGAGAAAACAATAGTTGTTATTATAGTAGAAAACCTTCCATCTTGGTTAAACAAATTTGTTACTGCATAACTAGCTACTGTGCTATGGATAATAGCTACTATAGCTGGGAATAAGAAAAATATTCCAACCTGTTTATAAATAGATTTATTAATATATTCTTGATTTGTTCCTATTTTTCTCAATGTATCAAATCTGGGCTTATCTTTGCTTGCATCAGAAATACATTTAAAGTACATAATACTTCCTACAGATATTATAAATACCAGTGACATAAATAGGCCTATAAAGTAAATTGCGTTTATAAAGTTATAACTATCTTCATTGAAATTATCTACACTATAAGGTTTTATATTACTGTTTTTCTTTATATCTTTAGCTATATTTGCACTATTTTCAAAATGTTTTAAGGTGATACAAGATATATTTTCTGTATCTTTATTTAAGTCTTTTTTTAAGGAATTAAATGTACTATCATTTACAACAACCGAAGGAAGATTTCCTCTAAAAAATCCAAATAAATTCATTGCATAGTAGTCAACTATTTTAATATTTTTATTACCTAAATCAAAATCCACTTTAAAGTCAAAAGCATTTATTAAATTTTTAGGAATTATTAATATGGCTTCATTGTCATTTAACTGTGTCTTTAAAAATTTATTCTCATTATCCATATCTCTATACTCACACATTTTTTTTATATCTGAATATTTTATAAAATCCATATTACCTGCAAACATAAACGGTGATTCTTTTTTACCGTTTTCAGTAATATCTATATGCATAATCTCAGTTTGTAGTTTAAAATCAACCTTCTCATCACTTTTGTTTAAAGCTTCTGAAACAACATTATTATCTAAATTTCCTTCATACATTATGCTATATGGATATTCAGATTCTTTACCTTCAGTAAAAACAGTCCTAGTAGCAATAGATACTATTACACAAGTCAAGCAACAAGTTATTAATACTGCAATTTGCCCTAGAACTTTATTATTATCTCTTATTCTAAAAATTATATTATTGTAGCTTAAAATATTAGTTTTTTTATATAAGAAATTTTTATTATTAATTAATTTTGAAACTAAAAAAGTAAAAAATCCTTTAAACAATAGCATTGTTCCTATTATAACCATAATTACTGTAAGAAATATGGCAATTGGGAATGGTATGTTATATTTGTTATAATACAAAATCACAACATAAGCTAAAACTATTACCATTAATCCTAAGATGCCTTGTAATGTTTTATTTTTACTATTATCAGTTTGATATATATTTGTCGCATTAATAAGTTTTGTTATATCTGTTTTTACTAAAACTATATATTCTTTAATAAATACACAGACTAATATACATAAGAAAATTAAACTAGTTATTAAAATTGCCTCTTTTGAAATTTCAAACTTCATCACTGTGTTTACTTTAGAAATTTTAGCTAATGCCATTAAAAATAATTTATTAGTTAAAATTCCCCCAATAATACCGCCAACTAAAGCTATTATACCTGTTAATAATCCTTCCCCAGCAAACAATAAAGCTATTTTATTATTTTCCACACCCATAAAAGTGTAAATCCCAAATTCTTTTTTTCTCTGTTCTATAAAAAAACTACTTGAGTAAGAAATAAAAAATACAAAGAATAAACACAATACTAATGCGCAAACACCTGCTAAAGATGATATTATATTTAAATCTTGTATCTGTCTAAATTGTTCACTAAACATCAATGTTATAAAGTTATAAAATACTACAATAGAAAATACCATAGAAAATATGTACATTCCATAGTTTTTCAAATTCTGCTTTAAGTTCATAAAAGAAAGTTTAAAGAAGTTCATTTACTTCACCTCCCATGGAAGTAAGCAAATTCATTATACTATTGTAGAATTCTTTTCTATTTCCCGAACTATCTATTCTAGCGTTTAGTTTTCCATCCTTCATAAAGATAACCTTTTTAGAATAACTTGCACTAAATGGATCGTGTGTAACCATAATAACTGTTACATTAAATTTTTCATTCATATCTTTTAAACAGTTTAATAGCTCTGATGATGATTTTGAATCTAGTGCTCCTGTTGGCTCATCAGCAAAAATTATCTTTGGTGATGTTATAAGCGCTCTAGCTGCTGCTGCTCTTTGTTTTTGTCCTCCAGATAATTCATAAGGATATTTTTTAAGATGAGCTTCTATTCCAAAAAATTTAGCAAGTCTCACAACTTCTTCTTTTATTTTACTTTGTTTTTCATTACCAATTACAAGAGGTAGGGCTATATTATCCTCCACACTCATGCTATCTAATAAGTTATAGTCTTGAAAAATAAAACCAATATTATCTCTTCTAAATTTAGACAGCTCTTTATTGTTCATTTTACTTATATCTTTATTTTCATAATATACATTTCCTGATGTAGGTTTATCTACTGTTGATAATATATTTAGCAAAGTAGTTTTTCCTGCTCCAGAAGGTCCCATTACAGACAAAAATTCTCCTTCTTTTACTTCTAAATTAATATCTTTTAAAATCTTAAATGTATTTTTATTATTTTTAATATCTTTTTTCAAATTAATAGTTTTTAACATATTACCCTCCAAATTTCTAATATTTATTATACTTATATTTTATAAGTTTCAGATATTTACTTCCATCTCTTAACCTAACACTTTGGAGATAATATGTGTCATTTATGTCACATTGAAGTAATCTGATAAGTTGTAGAAGGTAATATATACATCACAAAATTCATTTGGTGTTGATATTACGTTTATATCATGACTTAATTTATTTAAGATTTTCTTTGATATATAAAGTCCCATACCTGTTGATTTTGTTTTTTTTCTTCCGTTTTGTCCAGTAAATCCTTTGTCAAATATTCTTTCTATATCTTGAGGTACAATTCCCATACCATGGTCTTTTATATGAAGCTCGCATCCTTTTTTATTTTCCTTCAAATAAATTTCTATTTTTCCACCCATCTGACTATACTTGATTGCATTATCTATTATTAGTTCAATTATATGAGTAATCCATTTTTTATCAGTAAGAACAGTTTTATTTAATTGATTAACATTCAAATCAATTTTGTTATATATAAATTGATATTTATTTTTCTTTATTACTTCTTTTACTACTTGCTCCAAGTTTACTTCATTTATTATGAAGTCTGAATTATAGTTTCCTGCTCTACTTGAATACATTGCTTGTTCCACTAATTTATCTATACGACTAACTTCACTATTAATTTGCTTAGATAATTCCCTACTATCATCAATTTCATTTACTCTTTTTCCTATTATTTGGAGAACTGAAATAGGAATTTTAACTTCATGAATCCAGCTTGTCATGTAATCATTTATATCTTCTAATTCATTTCTTAAACTATCTACTTCTTTCTCATTCTCTTCAATTAAATATTTTACATTTTTATAAATATAATCACTTTTCAAATCATCATGTTCTTCTCTTATATTATGTATTGAATTTATAAATTTTTTATTTTTTTTCTTATAATTTCCATATCCAATAAATATGAAAATAACAACAGATAAAATTGATAAAATATTAATATAAATTAAAGTGTCAATACTCTTACTTAAATTAGGATCTAGAAGCACAGTAACATCAACTATTAACATTATAAAAATAATTAAAATCAAAAATATCTTTACTTCTTTTAAATACTTTCGCAAACTCATTTTATTATATATCCTTGCCCTTTTTTAGTTTCTATAAAATCATTCAGCCCTATTGAATCTAGCTTCTTTCTCAACCTATTAACATTTACTGTTAAAGTATTCTCACTTATAAATTCATCTGTATCCCAAAGTTCTTCTATTATTTCATCTCTACTTACTATTTTTTCTTGGTTTTCCATTAATATTTTCATAATTTTTAACTCATTTTTAGTAAGCTCAGTATTTTCATCTTTAAAATATATATTGCCATCAACTATGTTCAGTGTAATATCTTTAAATTTAATTATTTCACTTTTTAAATCATTATTATAAGAGTAAGTTCTTCTAAGTATGGCTTGAATTTTGGCAACTAAAATTTGTGGTGAAAAAGGTTTAGTAATATAGTCATCTCCTCCCATATTTATAGACATAATTATATCCATATCATTATCTCTAGAGGAAATAAATATTATTGGTACTTTCATAAAATTTCTAATTTGTGAACACCAATAAAATCCATCATAACAAGGTAAGTTAACATCCATTAAAATTAATTTTGGGTTACATTGTAATACCTCATCTGTTATATTTTCAAAATCATTTACCTCACAAGCACTGTATCCCCACTTACCCAAAGTTAAGCTAATTTCTCTACTTAGAGCCTTATCATCTTCTATTATAAAAATATCCATCATTATATCCCCCTTTTTTTCATCTTAAAATCAATATTATTATATATCAATTATAATCCATTCTATTGTTTTTCTTTCAATTTGTATATTATTAAGATTTGATTTCAGATAATATTTAGCTTATTTTATTGTTTTTATGTAAATAATAAATAAAACTATTTAAATTAATTGGAGGTGTATTCTTTGAATTATAAAAATACCATAAATCATAATTGTAATATTAAGTGTCCTAAATGCAATCATACATATTCATATGACTTTAAACTTGAAGATTTGAAAAAAAATAATAATAAAAGCAGATCTCTTGAGAATTGCTATGAATTTTTAATTTATTTAATTTGTAAAAATCCACTATGCAATTACGATATGGAAATTAAAGGAGAAACCATTGTAAGTTCTTCAAATACTATAAATTCAATAAAAATCACTTCTATTAAATAAGATAAAGAGCTCATAAAATATGAGCTCTTTATATTGATACTTTATATTCTTATCTACCAGTATTTAACCTATCCCATTGTACTGTATAATGTAACTGATCTTTTCCTAATTAATTCCCTCTAAAAAATCATTTCAAATTTTTCAAATCAATCCATACATTCCCATTTTCACTACTTTTCAGGCATGCTTCAACAAATAAAATACCTTCAAATCCATCAGTAATTGTTGGATAGTCAATCATGCATTCATCAAAAGTATTATCTTTTTTGGCTTTAATACACTCCATAAAACTTAAATATAAATTTGCCATAGCTTCAAGCCATCCTTCTGAATGACCGCTTGGAAGTCTTTCATACTTAGCCACACTTTCACCAATAACCCTATATCCTCTATGAACTTCATTAATACTTCCGTCTTCTTTAATTATTATTACTTTTTCTGGCGTTTCCTGAAACCATTGAACACTACCTTTGCTACCATATATACGTACTCTTAAACCATTGTCATGACCTATGGCAATTTGAGAAGTCCAATACATTCCTGTTGCACCATTTTCATATTCAACTAGAACCATATCGTTATCATCTAATTTACGTCCAGGAACCACTGTATCCATTTTTGCTAACACTTTTTTTATCTTAAGTCCTGTCATAGTAGCTACTGCATTTTCAACGTGAGTGCCTAAATCACCTAAACAGTTAACATTACCTGATTGTTGTGGATCACATCTCCACTCTCCTTGCTTTCCACCACAATCATTTTCATGAGCAAGCCAACCTTGAGGGTATTCAGCCATAACAGTTCTTACTTCCCCAATTTCTCCACTTTTTATTATTTCTTTTATATGTTTTGCTGTCACATGACCCATATAAGTATAAGTAACCATAAATAATAAATTCTTTTCTTTTGCCAATGATTCTAATTCCATAGCTTCTTTTGATGTCACCGTTACTGGTTTATCACAAGATACATTAATTCCAGCTTCTAAAAAAGCTTTGCATATTTCATAGTGTGAGTTATTTGGTGTAACTATAACAACAAAATCAATGCCATCTTCTTTGTTGGATTCGCTTTGGGCCATATCCAATGCACTTTCATAACATCTATCTTCACAAATCCCCAGCTCTTTACCCATAAGTTCATTTTTTTCTTTTGTTCTAGAAAAACATCCTGCAACAATTTTAGCTTTTCCATCTAAGTTGATGGCACGCCTATGTGCATCACCAATGAATCCGTCTGGTCCTCCACCTACCATTCCATAATTTAAAACTTTTTTCATATCTATGGCCTCCTTAATATATCTTTCCAATAGAATTAAATAGTTTCATTTTATTAATAACAGATTGTTTTATAGTTTCAATTTCATAAGGTATCATATCTGTTACACATTTTTTTCCATGAACAAATGCTTGCTTAGCGCCAATAGCTGCAGCTTCATTTATATCTGTAAAAATATTTATCTTACTTATTCCTCCTTCTATTGATTTTTTGAAATCCTCATCTGACAAACCAGATCCTCCGTGAAGCACTAAAGGTACGTCAATTGTATTTGCAATAGTTGAAATTCTTTTAAAATCCAGTTTTGGCTTAAACTTATAAGCGCCATGAGCAGTGCCTACAGCAATGGCTAAAGCATCTATTTTTGTTTCTTCTACATATTCTTTTGCCTGCAGTGGGTCAGTGTAAAAATCTTCTGGATTAACCAATAATGAATCGCCTTCTGTAGAATACTCATTATCACCCACATGACCTAATTCAGCTTCTACAGTTGCACCAAATTGATGTGCAATATATGTAAGTTCTTTTACTTTTCTCATATTTTCTTCATAAGTATCAATTGAACAATCATACATAACAGATGAAAATCCTAGTTCAAGAGCTTTAATACATTTTTCAAAGGTTAAACCATGATCATAATGAATAACTACTGGTACTCTTGCTTTTTTAGCCATAGGCACAAGAAAATAAGATAATTCTTCCAATGGCCCATAAGGTAGCAATACTTCTGCCGTTCCCATAATAACTGGTGAACCAGTTTCTTCCGCTGCTTGTATAATCCCCCTAGCAAGTTCTAAATTTACTGCATTAAATAATCCAACAGCATATTTATTATTTTTTGCTGGTAATAAAACTTCATTAAGATTTACTAACATATTTAATCCCTTTCTCTTATTAAGTCTTGCTTTTTCCATCCTCTATTTATAATCTCTTCAAGTTCATCTAGTGGTTTAATTCCACTTAATGCATCATAGGTACTTACACAAAATGCACCTGTGGCTACAGATAGCTGCATGCATTTATCAAATGAATATCCTCTTAACATGGCTGTAATGAAAGATGCTATGCTTGTATCTCCAGCACCTGTGGCTGATACTACTTTGCCTGGCTCATAACTTTTTTCAAACCCTTCTCTATTTGACCATGAACCTAAATTTAATTTTATATTTAAACTTATTGAAGATAATTTATCTTTATCTCCTGTTTTATAATAAATTCCTGGCGCTCCACATTTTATTAATACAACTTTTGCACCCATATTTATAAGTTTATCTGCTAAAGGCTTAACATCATTAATAGATATAATACTCGTAATATCTTTTCCATTGGCCTTTATAACCCATTCATTAAATTTTTCTTTATCGATCATAAATGCTAATTCCTCCACACTTGGAAGAAAGAAATCCACATAAGGAAGTACTCTTTCCAGTATAGAATTCCAATCCACACTTCCAGCTTCTGATAAAGGGTCTATGGATGCCATATCTAGAGAAGTAGCTATATTATACGCTTTCATATTTTTGAATATCTTCAGTAATTCTTCTCCTTGATTTTTATAAATGCTCTTCATCAAAGGAGGATATCCAAAGTGAAATAAGGATACATCCTCTAACATATCTTCACTTATATCATTAGCTACAAAATCGTCATTTGCTCCTGAATTATGTAAAAAAATTCTATCTACTCCTGGTGGCGAAATAACTATGGAGTAGGATGTACTAGTGTTTGGCGAAGAAATCATTTTATCTGATACATTATATTTATCTAGTATATTCATAATTAATTGACCGAAATAGTCTTCTCCTATTTTACCAACTAACTTTACATCTGCTCCTAAAATTTTCATTGCTAATCCAGTATTAGCAACAGCACCTCCTGTATGAACATCTGCTTTATCCACATTAGCTAACTTACCTGGTATTAATATATCTTTAAGCTCTTTTTGGGGATTTGATGGGAAAACTGGAGTAATATCCAAACAAATATGGCCTGCTACCATTACTTTTTTATTATTTTTCAACATATTATCTACTCAATCCCCATTAGAAGGTTCATAACGTACATTTCTAGACCTTCAAAATCTCTATTTTCAACACATTTTCGTTGCAAATTATAATCAAATCTTAGGACTTTTTCTTCTAATGCTTTTGCTATTTTTAAACTATTTTCCAAATGCTTATATCTATCTTCATTATTTGTTGTTCTCATAGCTTTAACATCCAGACCTATATATTCACCATTTGAACCATAGTTATTTTCCATTAATACTTTTATTTGATTGAATGCTTGTCTAAGATTTTCTACGCCAAAAGTTTTATCTTGGTCAAATTTAATTCCATTTTGGTCATTTAAATGAACTCCCCAAAGTTTTCCCATGGCAAGTCCAAATCCTATTTCATGAGAAGGATCTAATCCTGCTAGTATGGCATGGGCTGATTCAAGCAAACCACCTACTCTAGATGGATTAATTGTTGCTGCAGATACTCCCATAACATGTCCAATGGTTCCACATATACTTCTATCTATGGGCTCATTTGGCTTTGGTTCAATTAAAATTTTTATTTTTTCATCATATTCAAGCATTTTATTTATAGCATCTATTAATTGATTAGTTGCCCATACTGGGCTTTTACTTTCTGCACAAAGTGTTCCTTCTCTTGCCAGCCACAATACAACTTTGTCGCAACCTAATTCATTTGCTATATCAATAGAACGATATGCTCTCCACATGGCAAACTCTCTATCTTCCTTACAAGTTGACATAAATCCTCCATCAATTGTATGAGAGTCCATCCACAATCTTGGTGCAACAAATTCTGCTACTAAATTATATTTATCTAAAATAGATTTTACTTTTCTTGCTTCTATTTTTATTTCTTCTTCACTTAATTCATTCATATTAGGTACTGCATCATCATCATGAAATTGAATTGCACTAAATCCTATCTCTGCAAATTTTTTAACTTTCTCTTCAAAATCAACTTCATTTCTTGTTGCAGGTCCATAAGAATCTGCTCCATCATGTACATTCCATGGTCCAACTGAAAATTTAAATTTAGACATTTTTATTTCCCCCTATTTATAATTTACCTTTCTAACTTAATTCTATATGAAATGCTTAGTTTATCTCTGTCATAGTTCGTTATAAATATAAGACTATCTAGCTTTTTACAAAATAATTGCAAAATATGAAATAAAAGTATATAAGTATATTAAGAGGATAGTTTAATTAGTAAATTTAGCTTTATATAAATTTTTTAATTTTCAAAATAAGGGGTAAGTAAAATGAAAAATGAATTTGAAATCATAGAACATTCTCATATTAAATATTTAAATGTGTTTTTAGTTAATATGAATTATCGTAGTCCTCATTTACATAGAGAATTTGAATTGATTTTAGTTCTTCATGGCGATGTTACAATTAAAACCAAACAAGAAATTTATAACCTTTCATCTGGTTCCTCTGTTATTTTTAATCCTAACCAACCTCATGAAATTAAATCGGACAATAATAGTTCTTTGATTCTTTGCGTCCAAATTTCACCAAAGTTTTGTAGTGATTATTTTCCCAATATGTCTAATCTAGTTTTTGACACTTTCAACATTAGACAGAATGCTTCTAATGATACTTATAAATATATTCAATCACTTACTCTAAAGTTAGGATATTTCTATTATAAAAAAAGAAATGGATATGAGTTTTCTTGTATGAGTATTATTAATCAACTATTTAGTATTTTTTTAGATATATTACCTTATCATATTATTTCCGACGAAGAAAAAAGATTTAATCAAATAAAAATAGAACGTTTAAATAGAATCTTAAACTATATTGATGAGAACTATATGTACAAACTTAAATTATCTCATATTGCTGAAAGAGAGAATTTATCTGTATCATATTTATCCCACTTTATTAAAGACAACTTGAATGAGTCATTTCAAGAATATATAAATAATCATAGGTTTAATCAAGCTAAAAAGCTTCTTCTTACTACAGATATGAAATTAATAGATATTTGTATGGAGTGTGGATTTTCTGATTATCGTTATCTTTATAAAGTATTCAAGGAAAACTATAACTGTACCCCAAAAGAATATGTGAAGTTATATGGTCAAGTTCCTCTTAAGATGAAAACTCATTCTAATGAATCTTGTGAAAATTTTTATACAAGTAAAAATACTTTGAACATTTTAGATAAGTATATAATAAATGATGATTTTATCATGGATGATTTGGTTAATTCATTAGTGTAAACATCAATTTATAAATGTGCTCAAATTATAAATATAATAAAAAAATAGCTATAAATTAGTTTTTTGTTAACTAATCTATAGCTACTTTTCAATTGTATTCATATAAACTGTAGTATATTAAAAATAAATTTACTACTTTACCATAACTATCTGTTCCTTCTTTTACTCCATTAGCTTTTAAATAATTATTATTCATTTTGTCTGATACTTCATTTACTTTTCCTTCATATTTACTCCAAAATTCACTACTATTATTTAAGTCATTTTTTACTGATTGAGATAAATTTCTACTTAACTCTTTAAATTTATCATAATCTACTTTTGCAAGAGCTGATGCAGTGTATTTAAGTGCTAATATATATCCGGAGTATTGAAAATCAAGGTCCTCATTATTTATACAAGCTATATATGCTAAAAAATTGCACTCATCTTCACTTCCATACCCCCTTTGATGAGCCATTTCATGTAATGTGGTAAATGGTATATAAATATCTGGTGCAGCAATATTTACATTTGCTTCTCCTGTAAAAGGTGAGTAAATTCCCGTTATTCCTGTATAACATAGTAAACTTGAGTTCATTATCGGTTTTGCATGGGCATAACTTCCTCTTTTATTTAAATTTAATATATTAACATTCTCATATCCATTATTCGCTCTTTTCAAAACTTCTTTGCGATTCGTGTTACATCTCATTACATTTTTATTATCTTCAAAAACTTTCTGTCTGGCATTATTACATTTTTCAACTAAAAACCTATATAGACTTACTAAATCATCTTCATCATAATTAACATCTTTAATATTTTCATTGTGACTTATATTATAATCTGCAATTAAAGAATCTTTTAAGTCCATACGATTGTAATTTATTTCCCACAACACAATGAAAAGGAAATAAACTATACCTACTATGGATATTATATTTAATATTGAGTTTTTTAAGTAAACAAAAGTACTTCTAGGATTTTTAAGTATAAAATAAATTGAGTAAATCAAAAATATTAAAATAGATAATACTACAATATAAATTAGAATTTCAAATAACGAAAATGGAAAAATACTAAAAATTTTACTCATGAATTTTGCAGAGTATATGTTAATTCCATTAGAATAATATTTATCCACTAAATTTGGCATATCTTTTGTAATTACATTAAGTAATATTCCTAGTATTAACAGAGAAATAGATATAATTCTAAACTTTTTTATTACCATCACCACCTTTATTCCTAATAACTATATTATAAGTTTATTTTTCATGTTTTTGTAAAAAAATAAAGAAGCAATAGAAAGTAGTAAAATACTAATTCCTTACTTCTTTATTTATATAAATTCTAAGCTTTAATACATTTACTCCACAGAATAAATGCAACAAACATTAAAATTGTGCTATATGCTACTAATGCATATACATTAGATAATGCCAAATAATTTATTCCTACTCCTACACATAAAATAACCATTCCTAATAAAGTATTGATTAAGTTTTGACTTTTATTCACGTCTCCAAATTTTAGTGTAAAAGGTAAGGTATTTTTTCCTAACATATGCTCAATAACTATGAAAACTAATAAAAACACAAAAGCAGTAATTAAAATTGGCAATACTTTGATCCCAAAAATAACTATGAAAATAATACTTTCAAATAAATATAATGGCAATAATATATTGGCTAATAGCGCTTTATATGCACCTTTATATACATTTGACTTATCGCTTATATAAGCTGTTTCATAAATCCACGCTGCTTTATAATCATTAGAATATTGTAATGTCATTAATAAGGTTGGAACCATAAAAATAAACCAATAAATATTTAATGACATATGTAAAGATATATTTTTTATTTCACTTATGGAATCCATTGAATACATAAATATGAATAATAGTGGAAATACAATATTAAAACCTAAGCTAGGATATGTCATAAGTTTAAATTCTCTTTCTCTTTTTATTATGGAAGAAGAAAGATCATAAACTGCTTTTTCTTCATTATTTCTGCATGTCCATTTTCCAATTCTATAAAATAGTCTGTGTTTCTTTTCTTTTTCACTATCTTTTACAATATTTAATTTCGAAAGAGAATCTTCAAATTTTGATGTATTTTTTATATATAAACTAATAGCTATAACCGGTACAATTAAAGCTAATACAATTAAAATAATTATTATTTCGTTAATTTGACCCCCATTAATCGCATGTAAAGGTGATGCAAACCACATTGGCGGTAAAATCAAATTCCATATGTTACTTTTGTATACTATATTTATATCAACTATATCAAACATTCTACCTAAAAATTGATAACTTATAGTCATTATTATTGTTAATCCTATTTGAACAAAATTTATTATGTCTTTAACTTTTTCTCCGTCAAAAAATCTTAAAATCAGAAGATATAATAAGGCTGTTATTACAACCATAAATATATCTATTACCATTAATTCTAATATGAAAATAACCCCTATTAAAATACCTGATTTAAATGAACCTATAATTGCAAGCCAAGATAATGCAAGTGAAGTCAGGAAAATATAATAACATATATGAGTTAACTTGGCTGCGTTAATTGTCTTATTGTCAACACCTTTAGTCCCTATTATATTCTTATCTCTTACATCTAAAAGAACACTTGAAAAATCTGATATGAAAATTGTTAATATAAAAAACATAAACATACCAAAAACTATAGTATACGTATACATAATATTAAAGGGAAACATTGTTATTATTCCAATGAAAATTCCCATAATTGCATACATAATTAACGCTTTATTAAATGAGTTTTTGTCCTCTTTGTCACCACCACTATTAGAGTTTTGCATTACTGTAGATGTTCTTCTACTATCAAGAGTCAATTTCATACTTAAAATCAGTCTCATACTTTCATAATCTACGCCCATTTTAGTATATATGCCCTTAAACTTATCTAAAATATTTAAAAATTTATATTCTTTCATATTATTCACCTACTTAATTGCCATTGCAATTTTATCTGCAATTTCTTTGTGATTGTTAAATCCAGTCATTTCATTAAATATTTCTTCCAATGATCCTTCATGAGAGTTTTCTTTAAGTTCTTTAAAACTTCCATCAGCAACTATTTTTCCATTGTTAAGAAGAACAATTCTATGACTTATTTTCTCTACCACATCCATAATATGAGATGAATAAAAAATAGTTTTTCCTTCCTTTGCAAATATTTCAAGAAGTTCCTTAACAATCATTACGGAATTAGCATCTAATCCACTTAATGGTTCATCTAAAAATAATATCTCTGGATTATGAATAATACTAGAAATAAGTATTAATTTTTGTCTCATCCCTTTGGAGAATGTTGATATCCTTGTGTTCAAATAATCTTCTATTCCAAATAAACTCATGAGTTCTTTTGCTTTTATTGTTGATGTATCCAAGTCTAAATCATATAATTGACCAATAAAATTTAAATATTCCATTGCAGTTAAGCTTTCATATACATCTGATACTTCTGGCACATACCCTATCTTCTTTTTGTATTCGCCTTTTGTGTTCTTAATATTTTTATCAAATATTATTACATCACCTTCATATCCATCTACAATTCCCAGCATAATTTTTACAGTTGTACTCTTACCTGCACCATTAGCCCCTATATATCCAATAATTTCTCCTCTCTTTACTTGAAGATCAACACCTTTTAATACTTCTTTTCCTCCAAATTGTTTTTTTAAATTTCTTAATTCTAATATTATTTCATACATATCTCAATCTCCTTTTTTATGTATAGATTCAAAATTTTTATATGATTATAAAAATTATTAACTAACAAATATTCATGTTTTGTAATTACTAATTATTTTATAAGACTTATTAAATCTAGTCTATAATATATAAAGATTAAAAAAGTATCTTACACAATTGTAAGATACTTTTTTAATCTTTATTCTTATCCAAATAGACTAAGTAAAATACCTGCTGCTACTGCTGATCCTATAACTCCTGCAACATTTGGTCCCATAGCATGCATTAATATAAAGTTTCCTGGACATTCTTCTTGAGCAACTTTTTGAGATACTCTAGCTGCCATTGGCACCGCTGATACACCTGCTGAACCAATTAATGGATTTACTTTCTCCTTACATATTAAGTTCATTAGTTTAGCAAATAATACACCTGCTGCTGTTCCTACACCAAATGCCAATACACCAAGTCCAAATATCATAAGAGTTTGAGTACTTAAGAAGATACTTGCTTCTGCAGACGCTCCTACAGATACTCCTAAGAATATTGTAACTATGTTCATTAATGCATTGGATGCTGTATCAGATAATCTATCTGTAGCACCAGACTCTTTAAGTAAATTGCCAAACATAAGCATACCTATTAATGTAGCAGCTGATGGTAGCAATAATGATACAACAATTGTAACTGCTATTGGAAATATTATTTTTGCTTTTTTCGAAACTTGTTTAGATTGAGTCATAACTATACATCTTTCTTCTTTAGTAGTTAAAGCTCTCATTATTGGAGGTTGAATTATTGGAACTAACGCCATATAAGAATACGCTGCAACAGCTATTGGTGCTAATAAATGTGGTGCTAATTTAGTAGTTAAATATATTGCAGTTGGTCCATCTGCTCCCCCTATTATACCTATTGATGCTGCCGCTTGTGCTCCAAATCCTAATACTAAAGCGCCTAAAAAAGTTGTAAATATACCAAATTGTGCAGCCGCACCTAATAATATACTCTTAGGATTTGCAATTAGCGGTGCAAAATCTGTCATTGCTCCTACTCCTAAGAAAATTAATGGTGGAAATATTCCTAGTTGATCACCTAAAAATAGATATTTTAATAATCCACCTGTTGTTTCTGTATTTATATATGCCGATGTACCTTCCTTTAATGCGTCTACTCCTTCTGGTGATATAAGCTGTATTTTAGAAACTGCTTCATTCATAACTCCTGATAATGGAAGGTTTGATAGTAACATCCCAAATGCTATTGGAATTAATAATAACGGTTCAAATCCTTTAGCTATGGCTAAGTATAGTAATATACAGGATACCACTATCATTACTATTTGTTGCCAAGTTATATTGACAATCCCCATTGTTTGTATAAAATCTATTATAACCTCTCCCACGGGTTTTTCCCCCTTCTATATATATTTAAATTATCCTATTGTAACTAATAGATCTCCTGAGTTAACAGAAGAACCATTGCTAGCTTTTACTTCTTTTACTGTACCATCAGATGGTGCTAGTATTTCATTTTCCATCTTCATAGCTTCTAGTATTAGTAAAATATCACCTTTAGAAACGCTTTGACCTTCACTTACATTAACTTTACTTATTGTTCCTGGCATTGGTGCCAATACACTACCACTTCCTACTGCAGATACTGATGCAACTTTCTTTGGTGTTACTGCTTTTTTTTCAGTTGGTTGAGAGGCCACTTGTGATTGTGGTCTTGCAACACTCTCCCCACTTGCTCCTAATTCCTCAACTTGAACTTCATAAGCATTTCCATTTACCACTATATTGTAATTTTTTATCATTATAAGTACCCCCTATTTTATACCTCAATATTATGTGTTTTTTCCCAGTTACTTTGAATGTTATTTGTTCTATTTATTCTTTTTACAACTATATTTTTATTCCCAGAAGCAACAATTGCTGCAGTTATTATGGCAATTAAATCATCATTATTTTCTGTAATTGACTCTTCTAGGCCTTCTTGATTTTCATTAAATTTTATTTCTGCCATTTTATCTTTCTTATCATTTGGAGCTACATTTACTACTCTTATAATTAAGGCTATTAAAACCAATACTATAAATACTACTACCATAGATAATAATGCTGTTACACAACCGCCTAAAAGGCGTTCACCCATTGGCATTGAAGCAGCATCTACTTTCAATGCCTCTAGTAATTGACTTATATTCATTATTTATCACCTTCCTATAGAGGTATATTTCCATGTTTCTTAAATGGTCTACTTTCTCTCTTTGATGCCAACATATCTAGGGCATCAGCTATTCTGATTCTAGTAACTTCTGGCTCTATAACATCATCTATATAACCTCTTTCAGCAGCTTTATATGGTGTTGCAAATTCATTTGTATATTCTTCAATTTTTTGTGCTCTAGTCTTTGCTGGATCTTGTGCATCTTTTATTTCTTTTTTAAATACTATATTGGCTGCACCGCTTGGTCCCATAACTGCAACTTCTGCAGTTGGCCATGCTAATACTATGTCTGCTCCTAAGTCCTTAGAGCACATTGCTAAATAAGATCCTCCATAAGCTTTTCTTGTTATCAATGTAATTTTGGGAACTGTTGCTTCACTATATGCATAAAGCATCTTAGCTCCATGTCTAATTATTCCTCCGTATTCTTGTTCGCTACCCGGTAAAAAACCTGGTACATCTACTAAACTAATTATTGGAATATTAAAAGCGTCACAAGTTCTTATGAATCTTGCTGCTTTGTCTGACGCATTTATATCTAAGCTCCCAGCCATGATATTTGGCTGATTTGCAATTATACCTATACTTTCACCATTTATTCTTGCAAATCCAGTTATTATATTTTTTGCAAAGAAAGGTTGAACTTCGTAAAAATAGCCTTCATCAATTATTTCATATATAATATCTTTCATATCATAAGCTTTATTTGAACCGTCAGGAATTATAGTATTTAATTTATCTAATATTACATTTGGCGAGTCATTTGTTTCAACTAAAGGTGTTTTTTCAGTATTATTAGACGGCAAGAAACTTAATAACGTTTTGATTTGATTTATACAATCTTCATCATTTTGAGCTATAAAATGAGCAACACCTGAAGTTGTATTATGAGTTGATGCTCCACCTAATTCTTCTGCACTTACTTCTTCTCCTGTAACTGTTTTTATAACTTGTGGGCCTGTTATAAACATTTGACTTGTTTGATCTACCATATATATAAAATCTGTAAGAGCTGGAGAATAAACTGCCCCACCCGCGCAAGGTCCCATTATTGCAGATATCTGAGGAATAACTCCTGAAGCAATTGTATTTTTAAGGAATATTCCACCATATCCTGCAAGAGCATCTACTGCTTCTTGTATTCTTGCTCCACCTGAATCATTAAGACCTATTACTGGAGCTCCCATTTTTATTGCTAATTCCATTACTTTTACTATTTTTTTAGCATGCATTTCTCCCAATGAACCACCAAGAACTGTAAAATCTTGAGCATACGCATAAACTAATCTTCCATTAACTTTTCCATAGCCACATACTACACCCTCACCAGGTGCACTTTGTTTTTCCATTCCAAAATTTGTACATCTATGTTTTACAAAAGCATCAACTTCAACAAAAGTATTTTCATCAAATAATAAATTTAATCTTTCTCTTGCTGTTAATTTACCTGATTTATGTTGTTTTTCAATTCTTTTTTCTCCACCACCAAGCTCTATAATTTCCCTAGTTTTCTTAAGCAAGTTTAATTTTTCAACAGACATCTGTATCCCTCCAAGACTTATTTTCTTTCACTTAGTTCTAATAACATTCCACTTGTACTTTTTGGATGGCAAAATGCTATACTAGCATTTCCTGCACCATATCTTGGCTTTTCATCAATCATTCGATATCCTTTTTCTTTAATCTCTGCTATAGCTTCTTCTATATTATCCACTCTTAAAGCCACATGCTGTATTCCGCCTCTTCCACCATTTTTTTGAATAAACTTAGCTATAGGACCATCTTCAGTTGTAGATTCTAAGAACTCTAACTCCGCTTCACCTATTGGTAAAAATCCAACTTTTACTTGTTGATCTTCAACAATCTCTGTTCCTTGGCACTCTAAACCAAGTACATCTTCAAAGAATTTCAAAGCTTCCTCTAAATTAACTACAGCTATACCAATATGGTCAACATTTTTTACATTCATATTTTAATCCCCCTTATTTTATAATACTTTCAAAAATTTTCTCCCCAATTGTATATGGATCTGCTTCTTTTGTTATTGTCTTAGCCAACAATGTATCTACGTCTTTAGTTGACTCTATTTCATTAACTTTTTTCTCAATTCTTCTATGGACAATTTGTTTAACTTCCAATTTATTTCGAATTAATCTTCTATTATATATTTCTTTGCTATCATAAAGATATTTTCTATGTTTAATTATATTTTCAAATGCTTTTTCTACACCTTCTCCATTTTCTGATATAACTAAGCTTACTGGAGGCCTGAAATCCCAATCATGTTTAAAATCAAGCATCATTTCAATTTCTATGGATGTTTTTTTTGCTCCATCTTTGTCAGCTTTATTAACTATAAATACATCTGCAATTTCCATTACCCCAGCTTTTATAGCTTGTATATCATCACCGAGTCCTGGAACCATAACCATTATAGTCGTATCTGCCGTTTTGACTATATCAACTTCAGACTGACCAACACCTACAGTTTCTATAAATATATAATCACATCCATATGCATCAAGTACTTTTATAGCCGCTTGAGTAGCATTTGATAATCCTCCTAAACTTCCTCTTGTTCCCATTGAACGTATAAAAACACCTTTATCAGTATTTAAGTCATTCATTCTGATTCTGTCTCCAAGTATGGCACCTTTAGTAAATGGACTTGTTGGATCTATGGCAATCACACCAATTTTTTTACCTTTTTCTCTTAGTAGTTTAACTATCTTATCAGTAAATGTAGATTTCCCTGCACCGGGAGGACCTGTTACACCAATAACATAAGCCTTCCCAGTATGTTTATATATTTGTTTTAGGAAATCTTCATATCCATCAACTTCATTTTCAATCATTGTAATAAGCCTTGCACATGCTCTTTTATTGCCTTTAAGAAGTTCCTCTATAAGATTTTCCATAACATTCTCTCCTAATCATTTAGTGCTAATTTCTTTAAGTTTTCTTTTATAAAATTAATAGTTACAGATGTTGGAGTTCCAGGAGTAAATATTTCTTCTACTCCTTTTTCTTTTAAATATGGTATATCTTCTTCTGGTATAACCCCTCCGCCTATAACCAGTATTTCATCATAAGCGCCTTCATCTTTTAATAAATCAACAACTTTTGGAAGCAAATGATTGTGAGCTCCAGATAATATACTCATAGCTACTACATCAACATCTTCTTGTATTGCCGCCTGAACTATTTGTTCTGGTGTTTGTCTAAGACCTGTATATATAACTTCCATTCCTGCATCTCTAAGTGCTCTAGCTATAACTTTGGCACCTCTATCATGACCATCAAGTCCTGGCTTTGCAACTAATACTCTAATAGGTTTCATTATATTTCCCCCTCAAAACATCTATTTTAATTTCTTTAATTTTTATATCATTACAGTTTGTTTGTACTCACCAAATTCGTCTCTCATAACCCCACATATTTCTCCCAATGTAGCATAACATTCTACTGCATCTAATATAAATGGCATTATATTTTCATTTCCATCGCATGCTTTTCTTAATTTTTCTAAACTTTCTTTTACTTTTTTATTGTCTCTTTTTTCTTTAAGAGCTTCGATTTTTCCTTTTTGTCTTACACCTACTTTAGGGTCAACTCTCAATAGACCTTTTGGAGGTTCTTCTTCTACTTGAAATTTATTTACTCCTACTATTATTTTTTCATTCTTTTCTATTTCTTTTTGATATTTATAAGCACTATCCATTATTTCCTGTTGTATAAATCCTTTTTCTATTGCTGATGGTGCTCCACCTAATTCATCTATTTTTTCTATTAACTCTATTGCTTCTTTTTCTATCTTATTTGTCAAACTTTCAACGTAATAGGATCCTGCAAGGGGATCTATAGTATCAGCTGCTCCACTTTCATATCCAACTATTTGCTGAGTTCTAAGAGCTACTCTAACAGAGTCTTCTGTAGGTAGTGCTAAAGCTTCATCCTTAGAATTTGTGTGAAGAGATTGTGTTCCACCAAGTACAGCTGCTAATGTTTGTATTGCAACTCTCACTATATTATTTTCTGGTTGTTGAGCTGTTAAAGTACAACCAGCTGTTTGAGTATGGAATTTAAGTGCCCAAGATTTTGGATTTTCGGCCTTAAATCTATTTTTCATTATATTAGCCCATATTCTTCTTGCTGCTCTAAATTTGGCAACTTCTTCGAATAGGTTGTTATGTGAATTAAAGAAGAAGGATAGCCTTGGTGCAAAATCATCAATATGAAGTCCTGATTCAAGAGCTGCATTTACATATGCAATCCCATCAGCCAAAGTAAATGCCACTTCTTCTACTGCATTAGCTCCAGCTTCTCTTATGTGATAACCTGAAATACTTATTGTATTCCATTTTGGTACATTTTTTGAACAGTAATCAAATATGTCTGTTATAAGTCTCATTGATGGTTTAACTGGGAATATATATGTTCCTCTAGCTACGTATTCTTTTAATATGTCATTTTGAATTGTTCCTCTTAATTTATCTGGTGTTACACCTTGTTTTTTAGCAACTGCTATATACATAGCTAATAAAACAGAAGCTGGTGCATTTATAGTCATAGATGTTGATACTTTATCTAGTGGTATCCCATCAAATAATATTTCCATATCTGCTAAAGAATCTATAGCAACTCCAACTTTTCCTACTTCTCCTTCTGCTATTGCATCATCTGAGTCATATCCCATTTGAGTTGGTAAATCAAATGCAACAGATAATCCCATAGATCCTTGATCTATTAAAAATTTATATCTTTTATTAGATTCTTCCGCTGTTGCAAAACCTGCATACATTCTCATTGTCCATAACTTCCCTCTATACATAGTTGGTTGAACACCTCTTGTATATGGAAATTGTCCTGGATATCCTAAATTTTTTTCATAATCTAGTTCCACATCAAGAGGAGAATATAATCTTTGTACTACCTCTCCTGTATCAAATTTAAATTCTTCTTTTCTTTCAGGGAATCTAGCTAAACTTTTTTTAACTTTCCCTTCTTCCCATTTTTCAAAGGATTCTTTAATATTTTTATTTTCCATAGAACTTCCCCCTATTTCCTAATCTTCATTTATTTGATATATTTTAATATTTCAATCTAAATTATCTTTTAATTATCATTATTATAAGATAAAGAGTTTTATTCTCACATCTACTATACTATCCTTCTGTTTTAATCGGCTTCCTCCAAAGCAACTTTTTTCATAGTGCCTGTTTTTAAGAATCTTTCATGCCAAGAAAGTGCTTCTTCTAATATATGAGGTGTATGTTTAAATTTACCTTCTTGGGCTTTATTAAAGTAATCCCATAAAGCATCTTTATAATCCGGATGTGCACAATTTTCAATTATACATTTTGCTCTTTCTTTTGGTGATAGGCCTCTTAAATCGGCTACTCCTTGCTCTGTAACTATAACCATTACATCATGTTCTGTATGGTCATGATGACTTACCATTGGAACTATACTTGAAATATCTCCTCCTTTTGCTATGGATTCAGTAGTAAATATAGTTAAATATCCATTTCGAGCAAAGTCACCAGAACCTCCTATACCATTCATCATTCTACTTCCCATAATATTTGTAGAATTTACATTTCCATATATATCAACTTCTATAGCTGTATTTATAGCTATAACCCCTAATCTTCTTGCCACTTCTGGACTATTGCTTATTTCTTGAGGTCTAAGAATTATTTGATTTTTATATTCATTAAAGTGTTCATAAAAGTTATCTAATCTATCTGGTGATATAGTAAGTGATGTTCCTGAGGCAAATTTGACCTTTCCTGATTTAATTAAGTCAATTACTGAGTCTTGTATTACTTCTGAATAAACTACTAAGTCTTTAAAATTAGAATTTTCTAATCCAGCTAAAACAGCATTGGCAACACTTCCAACACCGGATTGCAAAGGAAGTAAATTCTTTGGTAATCTATTTTCCTTTACTTCATTTTCTAAAAAAGCAATCATATTTTGAGCCATTTTATTTGAAGTTTCGTCAACAGGCGATACTACCCTAGTTTTATCTTTCAAATCAGTAAAAACTATTGCTGCAATTTTATCTAAATCGCATTTTATATAAGGTTTACCAATTCTATCTTCTGGATGAATCAAAGGTATTGGTTCTCTTTCTGGAGGATTTTTTAAATCATAAACATCGTGTATTCCTTCCAATTCAATTGGTTGAGAAACATTAATCTCTATTATTACTTTATCTGCTACTTCAGCAAACACATTTGAATTTCCAATGGATGTAGATGGTATTATATAACCTTCCTCAGTAATACTAACGGCCTCTATTAAAGCTATATCCATTTTTCCTAAAAATCCATACTTAACATATTGTGGTGTATGACTTAAATGCATATCACAATATTGAACGCTGTCATCATTTATTGCATTTCTCATTGCTCCAGTAGTTTGGTATGGATATCTTCTTTTTACTACTTTTGATTTTGTCAAAGCTTCATCCAGTTCTGGTCCAACTGATGCTCCAGTTATTATTGTTAAACCTATTTTTTCTCCTTCATCTGCTCTTTTTGCAATTTCAAGTGGAATTGCTTTTGGATATCCAGCAGGAGTAAATCCACTAGTTCCAACAATCATATTATCTTTAAATAACATTGCCGCTTCTTTTGGAGTCATTACTTTATCTTTTAATTTTTCACATCTTAATCTTTCCATAAGTGCCCCCCTAAATATTATTTATATATAAATACTACATAGGCAGTTTGTGCAGTATTATTGTAAATATAACCATTCCTAATAAAGCAAATGGGTAAGTTGCACCATACCCTGCTGCTGGTTCATCACTTCCCGCTGCTTCTATTGCAGCACCAAGACCTGGTGTAGAAGTCATACCACCACATATTGCTCCAGATAACATTAACCAATTAATTTTAAATACATATCTTCCAAGTAAAAATCCTATCATCATACCTACTATTCCAATTACTAAAGATATTATGGCTAAAAATGCTCCAGATCCAACTAAGGCATCTATGGCTTTGTATCCATATCTAAGTCCTACTATGGCAAGGAAAAAAACTAAAGATACATCTCTAATTACACCTAATATTTTTCCATCCATTCTAAAACTAATTTTGCCAAGCTTACCTATATAACCTACTATCAAAGATCCAATTAAAACTCCTCCTGTAGAACCAAGACTAAAATATCCTACAAATGGTAGATAAATATTTATATTTCCTAATAAATATCCAAATATACATGCTATAGTAAAACCTAACATATCAAATTTTGTCTCTGGAATTTCTTTACCTTTAGAAGTTTTCCTAGCATCTTCTAATTCTTTTCTATATTGCAATCTTTCTTTTTCAACATCAATTTTAAATATAGATGGCAAGAAGTTGACAGCTAGTATTACTATAAATACACCAAATGGATATCCTATGGCATGACCTGCTCCTATACTTGCTTCTGCATTTTTAATAAACTGTTGTTTTATTTCATCTGTTAATTTAAAATCATTTATATCTTTTGGTATATTCTTTTCACCTACACCAGCCATTTCTAAAAACTTAACTTTTTCTTTATCTGTCATAGTTTCATAATTTAAAGTTTTTTCAGTAGCATGGCCTCTTGCTGTTTCTATTGCTGCTGCAAGCCCTGGAGAACTTGTTAATGCACCAGTATAAACTCCTGATACTTCATAAGTATTTGAATCTTTACTAAACCAAGTTGCCATATAAGTTGCCGCCGCACTAGAAAACGTTATTACAAGTCCTAAAATAACAAACTTTGCTCCATACTTTCTTAATACAACCCCCATATCTTTAGCTGCAAGTAAACCTACTGCCGCAACAAATAGAATTAAAAATATGTCAAAGAATTCGCTAGGTATAACTCCAGAGTCTAATAAACTCTGTGCTGCTTCATATGATCCACCATTTTCTGGTATACCTGATGCATATTTAAATGCTCCCCATCCAATAAACAGCCCTGTGAATAAAGCTCCTGATATTCCAAAACTAAACTTTCCAAATTTTATTTTCCCAAAAAAAAGGCCCGTAATAACAGCTAAGAACATTAGTATGTATGGGCTAAAAAAAACACTAGCAAAATCAAATCTCATACATTTCCCCCTTAATAATTTTTTTTTATTAATTTCTTGATTTATATAAATCATTTTTTTTAATTATATTGTAGGTTTTTTATCAAGCCTTGTATAATATATATATATATATATACTTATATACTTTTTGGTATAAGGGTTTGAGGGAGTTGATTTGATGGAGTTATTGCACTTGAAATATTTTTTAACAGTTGCAAAAACTGAACATATGACTAAGGCTGCTCATGAACTTCGAATTGCACAACCAGCTCTTAGTAAAATTATTCGTAATTTGGAGAATGAATTGGAAGTAAAACTCTTTGATAGAAGAGGAAGATCTATTATTTTAAATGATACTGGAAAATACTTCAGTGAAAAAGTAGAAGAAGCATTAGTAATTCTCGATGACACAGTAAATGATGTAAAAGAATTTGATTTAATTGAGAAAAACAAAAAAGTAAGGTTTTTATCCTTATGTGCTTCATCAATTGTTGCAGACATACTAATAGCTTTTAAATCTGCTTATCCAGATATTCAGTTAGAATTAACTCAATCATTGAGTGACTTAGATAATAATTTTGATAGTTATGATTTGTGTTTGTACTGTACTAATAAACCAAATCCTTATAAAAATTCCTTATGTTTACTTGAAGAAGAGATTTTCCTAGGAGTATCAACTAAACATCCTTTAGCTAATAAAGGTACTATCACCTTACAAGAAGTTAAAAATGAAAATTTTATAGCACTGGGACAGGGTCACCTAAGAAATTTAATTTATGATTTTTGTAAAACAGCTGGATTTAAGCCTAATATAACTTTTGAAAGCACTAATAATTCACTCATAAGAGATCTAATTGTGTTTGGTCAAGGAGTTGCATTTATCCCAGAAATTTCATGGAAACTTGACAATTATAATGGTATTAAATTCTTGCATATAAAAAAACCTTTTTGTAATCGTTCAATATATCTTTACACAAAATATACTGATAACTCACCACTAAATGTTCAAATATTCAAAGATTTTATAATTAATCATTTTAAAACTATACAAATATAGTACTTTATATTTTCCACTTAACTATTGCTACTATTTATTTAATTATAAAAAAAAACATCTAACTTATCGTTACTATTTCCCTATAAGTTCAATAAATTTATTGATTTTTATTTTACAATATAAATCAAATTTATAAATATTAAGCTATTTTATTAGTATTTAATATTATTTATTCGCCATTATTACATTTTTATAAAAAAAGAGTTGCCTTTTTATAATGATACAAAATCATTTTAAGACAACTCTTTTTATTTCTGTTATATTAGCATGTAGCTCCTCCAACTAAATGAGGATCCGCATTTTTTACATCCGTTACATAAGTCTTCATCAAAGTTTGGTATTTATTGTCCTATTATTCCTAGGTCATTAAGTCTGGCTTTACACAATTATTAGGGCATCCTCCTACGGCTATTTTAAATTTATGAGGTAATTTTACTTTTGCTGAGCCGCTGTTATTTTACCATTTACAGTTATTATTCTCCCCGAAAAATTATCAGTTCCTTTATTACTCAAAAATTCTAAGAATTTTACACTTTTTTATTTGTATATTCAAACATTAAATTTACATTTTTACCCATAATTTAGTTTTGTTGTAGCACTTATGATATACTATTAAAAGTGATATTATCTTATGAAATACATAGGTAAAACCTATAGATAATCAGTATCATTTAACCATATTTATTAATAAAAAAGGAGGCATTTTATGACTATTAGACACTTGAAAATTTTTATTGAAGTAGCAAGAACAGGTAAAATGAGTTTAGCCGCACAAAGATTATTTATTTCTCAGCCTACAGTGAGCCAAGCTATTCGTGAATTAGAAGATCACTACAGTCAAAAGCTTTTCGAAAGATTATCAAAGAAGTTATATATAACATCTTTTGGCAAAGAACTTTTCTCCTATGCAACTAAAGTAGTTGAACAATTTGATAATTTAGAAAAAACGATGAATGACAATCTACATATAGAAAATTTACGTATAGGTGCTTCTGTAACTGTTGGAACTTGTCTTTTATCTAAAATATTAAAAGAATTTCATAACCTTGCCCCTAGAGTAAACACTTATGCCTATGTTAATAACACTACTATGGTTGAAAAAAAATTATTAGAATCTGACTTAGATATTGCTATTGTAGAAGGCGAAATTCATTCTCAAGATTTAGTTCCTACTCCTGTAATAGATGATTATCTTGTTCTTTTATGTAACAATAATCATCCTCTTTCAAAAAAAGAAAAAATAACATTGTATGATTTACAAAACCAAAGATTTGCTATGAGAGAAGACGGAAGCGGTACAAGAGAATTTTTCGAACAAATTTTACATAAGTATAAAATTCAGATACAATTAGCATATGAAGCTAGTTCAACTGATACAATTAGAAGGGCTATTTTAGATGACGATTGTTTGTCACTTTTATCTATACATACTTTTGAAGAAGATATCATATGTGGTAAAATCCATATTATGAAAACTGATTTGAATCCATTGAAAAGATCTTTTAAACTTGTTCATCATAAGGATAAAATCATGACTCCTTCAATAATAACATTAAAAGAAATATTAAAAAAATATAAAACATCTGATTTTATGAAAGATTTATTAATAAAAAAATAAGTATAACTTATTAACTGAAGTTATACTTATTTTTTTATGTATGAATTATATAATTCTTTTGCTAATCTGTTTTAGACATATGCATATAAATAATACAACTCCCAATATGCCTGTAAATGGATATACATTTCCCACTAATTTTTCAAAGGGAAATAATCCAAATAAAAAAGCCAAAATTGAAATAATAAAGGCGATAATGTTTGCATTGTATTTTCCCTCCTTTGACACTTTATCACATACTGTCCAAAAATTTGGTGCAGCTGTTGAAAAAATACCACATAATAAAACAACAGAAAAAACTTTACCAAATATAGGAGATATAGATTTTGCAAAATACAAAGTCGGTATGGATAATTTATAAATCTCCTCAATTTTGGATAGTAATGCAAAATTCATAACTAAAATAACTATCATCAATAATAAACTTCCTACAATAGCTCCATACTTAGCTTCTCTTCTAGTATCTGCACTATTTCCAAGAGTAGTAAAGAAAAATAATCCACTTACCATGTTATATGATGCATATAATATACCACTTTTAACACAGTTTCCCCCTGCTTTTTTAAGGTTAATATCCACCATTATTTGTGAAATATTGCTTAACCCATCTAAGTTTTGAATCAAAATAGCAAACCCTACAATCAAAGAAAAAATAACTATGATAGGACCAATAAAACCAATTACATTAATAAGACTATCTAAACCACAAATAAAAGCAATAAGCACTAATATTGTCATCATAGCACAACCAACATAATAGTTTAATCCGTAATATTCTTGTAGTGTTGCTCCAGCCCCTGAGATCATAACGATAACACTTATAAACAATAACACTGGCACAAAATATTCATAAAATAGTCCTACCCTATTCCCACAAAAATATTTGTATGGTCTGTATTTTTTATAACTTCCATAATCGTATCCAGCTTCCATAACAGTACTTCCGAAATATGTAAATAAAATCAAACTTATAACTATTGATACTAAACTACTTAAACCATTGGAAGTAAAAAACTGCATAATCTCCTGTCCTGTTGCAAATCCAGACCCAATAATAAAAGCTATAAAAGCACCTGCAAATTTCATCACATTTAATTTGTTGATTTTTTGCATAATATATAATCCCTCCCTATGATAAATATTTAAGGGCTAGTACTAAATATATGTATCTATAAACTTTGTATGACTCATTATAAAATGAATAAACCATTTTAAAATATCATGTTATTAATTGTTTGTTGTCTCTTTTTGGAAATAATTATAGAAATATATCATAAATACATATATCTTTTAAATATGCAGTATAATTTATTCATAAGAACCTATATTTATGCTAAAATATGAATTATACAATTTCATAAGGAGGTTTTTATTTGAATAAAATAGATGCACTTAAAGTAATAAAATTATCATTCGGAAGCATCTTGGCTATTATTATTGCATCTTTATTTAATCTGCAATATTCGATTGTAGCTGGAGTAATCACTCTTTTAGTTGTAAAAGATACGAAAAAAGAAACTTTAGCAGGAGCTTTGAGCAAACTATTTGGATTTATACTATGTACCATTTATTCTTACATTTGTTTTTGTTTATTAGGATATAATTTGTTTGCTTTTTCATTATACATATTTATTACAATAGGTACTTGCTTTGCACTGAAAATTAGCAATGTTATTGCAATGTGTGTAGTTATTTCCTCTCATTATTTACTTCAAGGTTCCATGAGTACTTATTGGATATTGAATGAAACAGGACTTTTTATAATTGGAGCTGGTATAGGTATAATAATCAATATGTTTATGCCTTCTAACTTTCATAAAATCTATATTGGCCAACAAAAGCTCCAAGAACAAGTTAGCTTGATTCTAATAGACATTGCCAACATAATAAGAGATCCAGACAAAGACATTTCCTTTCAACACAACTTAGATAAGCTAAACAAATTAATAAATAATAGCACAAAAGATGCTTATGAAAATATTAATAACAATCTGCTAAGTGACACTCAATATTTTTTAGAACATATGGAAATAATCAAAAGTCAAAGGGATGTTTTAAGCACTCTCTATGATTTAGTTTCCCAACTAAACTGCGTTCCTTATCAAGGATATGTACTTGCCATATTTATTAACAAAGTTGGTAATACTTCTTTTGAATCAGATACTATTACTAATTTATTAAAGGATTTAGACATGATTTATAAAGATATAAAAATTCAACCTCTTCCTAAAAATAGAGACGAGTTTGAAAATCGAGCTATTTTATTTTTATGCCTAACTGAACTAAAAAAATATTTAGTTAATAGAAAGAATGCTCAACTCTTAAGAGATAATTATTTTTAAAATAATATGCACATTTATTCTATTTAATATAATATAAAAATCCATAAATTTATATTAATTTTAGGCATACTATTTATAAGTATTAAAGGAGGTTAGTTTTAAATGAATAAAATACTAAAAAAAATTGATTCCTATATGCTTTGTGTAATAATTGAACTATTCTTAGTAGTCTCTTTATTTGTTATAAGTAAAGAAACTACTAACACAATCGTAGACTTCATTATGCTTTGCATAACATTTTTCACAATAATAATAACTTATATAGGAAGTATGGTTGTAGGTTTAATTCTTAGTTCTATAATAGTATTTTCCTATGCAAGTTATATATTTTATATGAATCTTATAAAAGGTACACAAATATACTTTATTTCTTACGTATGGTTAATTGCTATTCCCCTATTATCATACACTATGGGTAAATTATCTAGTCATATTAATACACTACAGCAATCTAATATTAGATTAATCAAAAACCATAAAGATTTAATAACTATAGATCAAGAAACAGGTCTTAAAAATATAAAATTATTTTATGTTAACTTGGAAAAAGAAATAAGTAAATCTAGTCGTCATAATACACCTTGTACACTTATGTTAATAAAGCTGCCTTACTATAAGGAAATAAGAAAAATTATTGGGGAATCAAAAACTAATAAGTTAATCAAAGATATTTCTGATGTTATTACTAATGCTACAAGAAATGAAGATGATAGATATACACTTGAAAATGATACATTAGCTGTTATAATGCCCGTAACTGATTTGTATGGCGCTGATATAGTAAAAAATAGAATTAAAGATTGTATAGAAGAATTGAACTTAAAATTAAAAGAAAATAAAGACTATGTAAATATAGAAGTAAAAATATCTATATTACAATATAACAAAGAAATTAAAAGTGCAATGGAGTTTAAAATGTTAGCTGAAGAGGAACTTCAATATGACGTATAAAAATAAGTACTTAATTTCATTCTTAGCTTTGTTTTTCTTTTTATCTTCTTCATTGACTTCTTATGCCATAGAAAACAAAACTTTAATTGTTTATGAAGTCGAAAAAAATATAAATAGTAACGAAAATAAAGTAAATTATTTAAATGAACTTTTGTATGTTTTTAATAAAAAAGTAGAAAAAATTAATATAAATGAATATAAGTCTGGATATTTAAATGATTTTGACTATGTATTTGTTTTAAATATAGAAAATGATATTAAAAACCAGTATTTTTTAAAAGATTTAAATAATTACAAAGGTAAGATATATTGGATAGAAAATAAAATTCAAGATTTTTTATATTATAGCAGTAAATATAAGATTACATATAATAAGCAAAATACTAATATTAACAAATTATTTTATAATAAGGATTCCATACTTATAGAGCCCGGATACTTATTTAATATAATTAAGCCTTCAAAAAAATCTCTAACTTTATCTACTATGAGTGATAACTATAACACATATCCTCTAATAATACATGAAGACAATTTATACTACATTTCAAGGTGGGATTTAAATTATTCGTTTATTTTTGAGGATTCTCTAAATGATTTTTTTAATATTAAATATTATAATAAGGAAAAAATATTTGTGAAAATCGAAGATGTTAACACCCTTAAAGATATAAAAAAGCTAAAAGAATCGGCAGACTATCTTTATTCAAAAAACGTTCCATTTATAATTTCTTTAGCTCCAACTTATGTAGATGACAAAACAAAGTCAACAATCACCACAAATATGGAACCTGAATTTGTTGAAACAATTAAATATATGCAAAGAAAAGGCGGAACAGTTATATTGCATGGTTATAAACATACAAAGGATAGTATTATAAGTGAATTAAGGTATTGTTTAAAAAATGATATTTATCCATTAGCATTTAACACTGATGATCATGATTTTAATATTGCTGATTATAAAGAAATGAAAAAATATTTTTCCACATATATAGGTCAATATAATAATAATAAAGAAATACTTGCTACTTATACCTCACCTTACATTATAAAAAATAGTGATTCTTTTAATACTTTAATACCTGAAAACTTAGGGTATATTAGCAATGAGGATATGTTCTGTGTTGATAAAATAAAAGAAAACTACAAAAGACTTTCTATGGTTAGAGGTTATAGTGGTGGCTTTTCCTTTAATCCTGATGTAAACGTGGATTATTTGAAAGAAATAATTGAATTTTTAAGAGATGAAGATGTTAAATTTTTAAATTTAAAAGAAGAAAATAATTATATAAAGGTTGACGATGTAAGTATTATCTCTGAAAATAGTATAATTTCATCATCATATGATAAATCAAATTCATTGTCTACAAATAAAGAAAAATCTAAATTTGAAGTCTGGGTTAAAGATATAAACAAAGTGGTAATAAATTTTATAGCAGTAATTTTAGTATTATTTATAATAATTTTTATCATATTTAGAAAAATAAATATTAATAAATTTAAAAGGAGATAATAATGGAAATTTTAAGTTTAGTAGATTATTTATTCTTATTCTCTCTAGTTTCCATTTGGGCTATTTTACTTATAAATATTATCTTAGCTATTAGCGGATATACTTACTATTTAAAAAGTCTTAAGTTTAAAGATGAAAAACTTGAAGAATATCCTTTTGTTTCTATACTAGTTCCAGCACACAATGAAGGTAAAGTAATAGGAAAAACAGTACAGTCACTTTTAGCTTTAGATTATCCTCTAGACAAAATGGAACTTATAGTAATAAACGATAATTCATCTGATAATTCTAAAGATATACTCCTAAGTATTAAAAATAGATACCCAAAGTATAACCTTACCATAATTAACACTGATAACATAACTGGGGGTAAAGGAAAGTCCAATGCACTAAACATAGGCTACCAAATTGCCAAAGGTGATTTTATAGCAATATATGACGCTGATAATACTCCAGAAAAAACAGCTCTTCGATATTTAGTTCAAACTATTGTAAGAGATAACTCTTTAGGCGCTGTAATAGGTAAATTTAGAACAAGAAATAAACATAAAAATCTTCTTACTAAATTTATCAATATTGAAACTTTAAGCTTTCAGTGGATAGCTCAAGCAGGAAGAAGACAGTTATTAGGTCTTTGTACAATTCCTGGTACAAACTTTGTTCTTAGGAGGACCACTATAGAAAAGCTAGGTGGATGGGATACAAAAGCAATAGCCGAAGATACAGAAATTAGCTTTAGAATTTATAAAATGGGGCAAAGAATAACCTATGTGCCTCAATCAGTTACTTGGGAACAAGAACCCGAAACTATAAATGTTTGGATAAAGCAAAGAACAAGATGGGTTAAAGGAAATATCTATGTTTTAGTAAAATATATTACTAACTTATTTAAAGGAAAACAAAACCGTGTTTTGTTTGATATATTATACTTCTTCTCAGTATATTTCTTATTTTTAACATCTGTAGTGATTTCTGATATTATTTTTGTTTTAAGTTTATTTAATTTAACAGAAATTAATATTCCATTTAATTTCTTAATTATTTGGATATTATCTTATATATTATTTATTGTTCAAGTAAGTATTACCCTTTCCATGGAAAAAGGCGAGGGTGATTTAAGCAATATTTTTCTTGTTGCTTTAATGTACTTTACTTACTCTCAAATGTGGTTAGTAGTTGCGTTAAAAGGCATGTTTGGTTATTTTTCTGATGCAATACACAAAAGAGAAGCAAAATGGTATAAAACAGAAAGGTTTTAGGGAGAAAACATATGAGAATAATAGGGATAATAATGGCAACATTAATTAGTTTTATGAGTAGCGGTATATGTTTTGCTGATAGTAATAGCACTGTTAAAGCTTATAAGTTCGATGACAATATAAAAATGAATGGTGTTATAAGTAGTAACGAAAAATTCTTTAATATAGGAAGTAACTGGAATGTAAAAAAAGCAAAACTAAATCTAGTATTTACTAAAAGTGAATTGTTAGATGTGGATTACTCTACTATTACTATATTAGTTAATGATACTCCAGTAGAATCACAAAAACTGGACGGAAAGAAAAAATATAAAAAAGAAACAGTTGTTGATATACCAACAAATTTACTTAAGACTGGGTATAATGATGTAACTATAAAAGCTTACAAAACTATATCTGATAAAGTATGTAAAGATGATTCTAATACTGCCAATTGGCTAGTATTACACAAAGAATCTAATATAAATATTGAATATAGTTACAAGAAAAATTCAAATTTAATTAGTGACTATAAAAATACATTTATAAATATTGATAATGGAGTACAATTAAATACTACATTACTAGTTTCAGACAAATACTCTTCCAGTGAACTAAGCACAGCAATGACTGTTGCAGCTGATTTTGGAAAAAAACTAAAACTTGAAGATTTTAAGTTTGACTTAAAAACTTATTCTGACTTCAAAAATACGGATGATAATGTTGTGTTTATTGGAAATGAAGAAAATACACCTAAAAAGATATTAAATCTCTTGACTAAAAAAGAAAAAAGCAATTTAGATAAGGGTTGTGTTATAAAACAAGACACATCACCTTTTAATAAGAATAAAAATATTTTACTTCTAATATCTAATAATGATAAACTTTTAAAAAATGCTAGTAAACTTGTTACTAGTGATAAGTTAATAGAAAATTTAAATTCAAATAGTCTTACAGTTTATGATAAGACAGATATTAATGATTTGATAAAAAAAGAAGATAGCAATAAGATCTATCTTAAAGACTTAGGATACGAAAATGTTTTTGTTAAAGGTCCTTTTTCTCAAGAAGTCATTATGGATATTAACACTAGTAAGAGTCACTTAGTTACAAGTAATTCAAAATTGAATTTTAAAATAAGATACGCAGATAACTTAGATTTTGATAGATCATTAGTTACTATTTATGTTAACGATACTCCAATTGGAAGTAAAAAATTAACAAAAGAAAATAGCAATAATGATTTTATAGAGTTAAACTTGCCAAAGGAAATATTAAATAAAAACTACTATCAAATAAAAGTAGTGTTTAATTTAGAACTTCTTGATGTGGCCTGTGTAACAAGAGATACAGACAATCCTTGGGCATATATTTCAAATGAATCCTATGTTGATTTTGAATACAAAGAAAATAATGATTTAAGTTTCCGTTCATACCCTTTTCCATTGGTTAAGGATGAACAATTTAATGATTTAACAGTAGTTGTTCCAAATAATGTAGTTCCTAAAGATTTAAACAATTTGGCTGGAATAATTTCTTATTTAGGTAGAGATGTTGATTATAACAATGGTGATATTAATATAATTAAAGAAAGTGAAGTAAAAAACAGTGATAAAAATAAAAATCTAATTGTTATTGGTACACCTACAAACAATTCTTTAGTAAAAGATTTAAATAGTAATCTAAATATAAAATTTAATAGTGATTACAATGGATTTGAATCTAATGACAAAATAAAATTTGTAGGAGATTTTTCATCTACACTTACTTCTGTTCAGTTTATTAAATCACCTTATAACAATGAAAAGTCTGTTCTTGTTATAGCTGGTGTAAATAACAACTTAAGTTTATGTAATACTTACTTAAATGACTTAACTATTACAAAAAATCTTACAGGAGATACTCTTTTACTTGGTTCTAATGGATATATGAAAGATTTAAGTTTCAACACAAAAGAAGAAGCTCATGAAGAGGTAAAAGAAGACAAGAATTTAAATAAACAATCAAAAACATTTATTATAGTAGCCTTTTTCTTATTCTTAGGAATAATTGCATCTATAATATTAGTAATAAGAAAATATAAATTAATGTAAGGTGAGGTATGAAAAAAAATATATTACTATCTTTAATATGTTTAGTTGTAATTTTAGGCGTGGGAATTAGCATATTTAAATCTAATTCTCACTCTATTGATAAAATAAAATCTATAAATCTATCTACAGATTATGAAATTGAACAAGTATTAAAAGACATTAAAATTACAAATGCTAACACCGTTAATATACCTATTGTAATCAAAATTCCTAACTTATCATCCAATGAAATGATTATTGATGCTTATAGTAAGGAAAAAGCTATACAGTTGATTAAATTATTAAAAAAAGATAATATAAAAATTATTTTAGAAGCTTATCCTTGGATAAACAATGGTAGTGATTATGAAACAGAATATAATCCTAATGATAAAGAGAAATTCTTTGAAGATTGGGAAAATATATTAGGTACTCTTATTAAAGATATAGCTAATGTATATAATGTTGATGTGATGATTACAGGTTCTAATTTTACCAAATTAGAAAAATATGAAGAAAACTGGTGTAATATAATAAACTTTACTAAAGAAAATTTTAAAAACCAAGTAACTTACAAAACTTCCTGGTGGTATACTGCTTCCTGGGATGAAGAAAGTAAAAATAAATATAACGAAAAGCTAAATAATAAACTATTTAGTCAAGTAGATTTTATATCTATAGCAGCTTATTTTGAATTAAGCCACAAAGCTGAAAATACAGTAGAAGAGTTAATAAATGCTTTAAGTTGTACAACTATTTACAATAGAAATCAGAATATTACTAAGGAAATAGAAAATTTTCATACTAAATACAAAAAAGAAATTTTCTTCGGGGAGCTAGGATTCCCGAGAAAAAATTACGCTGCTTCTCATCCTTGGGATAGCCAAGTTTCAAATACTTACAACGGTGGTGAACAAGGAAGATGCTTTGAAGCTTACAGAAATGTTTTTGAAAATAAAGATTATATAAAAGGATTTTCAGTTTTTGCTCTAGGCCAAAAAGGCCACGATAAAAACTTTTATCCTTCTTCAGAAAGTATAGACGTTATCTTCAATTGGTATGAGTAAATCAAACACTAAACTAAACAAAATTAAATTTTTGTTCAGCTTAGTGTTTTTTTATAAAATCTATCATTATTACTAATTAAATCACCTATTGTACACGGTTCAAAATTATTAATTTCTACACATGCATTAAATAAATTTTTTTCTTTTTTAATAATATGAAATTCTCTTGTAAAAGAATCATCATGCATATGACCAAAAACATGATATGCTCCTTTATTCTTTCTATACCATAAAAGAATTGGATAATGACAAAGCTGAACCCATTTATTATTATCTCTTATTAACTTACTTTCTTCCACAGTTTCAAAACAATTTAAAAATACAGGATTATTACGAAACTTATAATCATGATTTCCAAGAATAAGATGTAAATGTCCCTTAAGTCTTCCTACTGTCATCTTAAGTTTTTCTTCTAAATCTTGTTCTTCACATACTATAATATCCCCTAATATGTAAACATGATCATCAACTTTAACTTTATTATTATGTTTTTTTATAATTTCTTCATTCATTTCATCAACATTATTAAAATATTTACTTCTACTTCTTTTTAGCGCTAGTTCATGAAAAAAATGATAATCAGATACATAATATATTTGCGACATAATTTTTACTCCTTTCTTTTAAACATCCTTCTATCTTATAAGTATATAAGCTTTTAAATTTTTATTCTTTATATATTTTACTTTTTTATTATTAACTTTTCCATGTTTAGAATATTCCTCTTTTACATAATATAGATATAACTAACTTTATTATTTACCAGGACATCTTAAGGAGGTAATTTCATGGAAAATGAGTTTAAACCTGACAACAAAAAAAATGTACTACGATTAGCACTATTTATTGGCGAACTTATGCTTACAAATGGTGCAGAAACATATCGTGTAGAAGATACTATCATTCGAATATGTAAATCTAGAAACTATAACCATGTAAATGTATTTACCTCTCCAACTGCTATAATTATATCTGATTATAGATTTGATGGATATTCATTTATGAGAACAATAAAGTCTAGATCTATAGATTTAAATAAAATTTCCATGTTAAATAATTTTTCAAGAAAATACGTTACTAACACTGAGTTAACTGTACAAGATGCTATGAAAGAGTTAAAAGAAATTATAAATACTACATCTTATACTCCATGGGTTTTAAGTTTTTCTACTGGAATAGGTTCTGCTTTCTTTGCAACCCTATTACAAGGAAACAATATACCTACTTTTATTTCAACTTTCATTACATCTATATTGGCTGTCATGATTTATAAAAAAACTATGAAAGTAAGTACTATACCTGCCTTTTCTTCTCTAATATCGTCAACTTTTATAGCTTTTGTAGGGGTTGTTTTGTCTCAAATAAACATTCTCCCTACACCTGCTTTGTTGATAGTCGGATCTATTATGCCTCTACTTCCAGGAGTGTCTTTTATAAAAGGAATTAGAGATTTAATTGCTGGTGACCTGATTTCGGGAGTTGCTCGTGCTTTTGATGCTGGCGTTACAGCTGTAAGTATAGCATGTGGTGTTGGTATTATTTTAGATATTTGGCTTAGATTAGGAGGAAGTTTATAATGACAGACATGCCCTTATATTTACATTTTATCTATTCATTTTTTGCTACTGTTGGTTTTGCTATTTTTCTAAATGCTCCCAAATCTACACTTATATCTAGCGGATTTGTAGGTGGGCTTGGATGGTCTGTATTTTATTATTTGGTTAAATTAAGTGGAAATGATATATTAGCAAACTTTATAGCTGCTTTGTTAGTTTCTTATTTTAGTGAGATTTTAGCCAGAAAATTAAGACAGCCAGCAATAATTTTTATAATACCTGGCATTATTCCTTTAGTTCCAGGACTTGGAATGTATAATACTATGCTTTATTTAGTACAACACGATTATAACAATGCAATTGCTAAAGGGGCTGATGTTTTGTTTGTTGGTGGTGCCATTTCTTTGGGAATTCTAGTTGTAACATCTCTAGTTAAAACCTTACATATGTTATCTATAAAAAAAGCTGCTAAATAGCAGCTTTTTTTTATTTTACAGGTAAAATTATTATGAATTTTGTACCTTTATTTTTTTCACTCTCCACTTTTATTCTACCCTCATGTAGATCAATTATATGTTTTGTAATTGTAAGTCCCAGTCCACTTCCACCTTTATTCTCACCATGTTCATCTACAATTTGATTAAACCTATCAAAGATTATATTATGATATTTTTCTTCTATTCCAATTCCTGTATCCTCCACAGTAATTTTAACAAAATCTTTTAAATCTTCTATATTAACTCTTATACTTCCACCTTTTGGTGTGAATTTTTGAGCATTACTCACTAAGTTTACTATACATCTTTCTATATCATATTTATCACAGTTAATTATTTTTTCTTCAACCTCAGTATCAAATATTAGATCTATACCACTAGACTCTATACTTTCTTTTAAACTTAAAGTTGCTTCTTCCACAATATAAACTATATCCTTTTTTTCTTTATTAAGCTTGTATTTTCCATTTTCAATTTTAGATGTGTCTATAATGTTATTTATTAAATTTAGTAATCTATCTGTATTACTTTTCATAATATCCATATAACTCTCTAGTTTATCTTTTGTTAACTCTTTTTCTGAGTTACAAATACTTCTTATTAATTGTTCAATCGAGTTTATTACATTTAGAGGCGTTCTAAGTTCATGGGATAGATTTATAAAATAATTATTTTTACTTCTTTCAGCTTGTATAACTTTTTCATATAAAATCTTATTTTTCTCCATCTCATCATTTAACTGACTTGTTTTTTTGTTTACTAATTTATCAAGTTTTTTCATTTTATTTCTATTGTTATACAATAAAAACATAATGATAATAATGTATAAAATAATTGCTATATTACTTTTCCAAATAGGAGGCTTTATTGTAAAACTAATACTATTTTCTTTACTCATTTCACCACTATTATTTCTACATTTTATTCTAAATTTATATTTCCCAGGCTTTAAGTCTCCAAATATGGCTTCATTATTTTTTACAAGAACCCAATGATCATTGGCACCCTCTAACTTATAGTAATATTGAATGTTATTATTTTTTCTATAATCCGTGAGGAAATATTTAATTCTTATAAAATTCTCATCATGTTTGAAAACTTTACCATCTATATTCGTATAGTCTTTACCTTCTACTTCAAAACTATCAAAATTTACTCGCCCTTCATAGTCCGTTTGCAAGACTTCCTTTGGATTAAAAATATTTAATCCTTTAATTCCACCAAATACAAAATCTCCGTTTTTGCATTTATATGCTGAATTTCCATTAAATTCATTACTTTGGAGACCATCTGTACTTCTTAGGTTCGTAAATCTATTATTATTAATATCAAACTTTGAAATACCATTATTAGTACTCATCCAAAGATTTTTATCTTCATCTACTAATATTTGATACACTATGTTATTTGCCAAACCATCCTTCTCAGTATAAGCTTTGAATGTTTTTTTATCCTTGTTAAATTTTAATAATCCATCATTAGTTCCTATCCAAAGATTATTATTCTCATCTTCTACTATATTTCTTATAGTATTTACAACGGCTTCTTCACCATCTTCTTTTTTATAGTTATTAAATGTTTCTATTGTATTTTTTCTTGGATCAAGTTTAATAAGACCTCCTGAAGTATATCCTCCAATCCAAAAGACACCCTTCTTATCTTCGTATATTTCTTGAATATATGGATCTTGTATTCCCGCTTTTATTAATTTGTCTGTCATTCCAAAAATTTCTTCAGATTCTATATTTAAAATATTAAGTCCTTTTGGTGTTCCTATCCATAAATTGTTTTTGCTATCTATAAATAAAGACTTAATATTATTATCTATTAATCCAGCCTCTGTGGTGTACTTTTCAATAGTTTTATTTACTTTATCTATTTTGTTTACACCATTTCTAGTTCCTACCCAAATAACATTGCCTTTTCCTTTAATAACACTTATGGCATTTGTACTTAAATCATATTTAGTATTTCCTTCTTTAATATGTGTAATATTATCATTTTTTCTATCAATTACGTTTAAACCATTATCCCTAGTACCTATCCACAATAATCCTTCATCATCTTCATAAACTCCCATTACAACATTATTGCTTAGTGAGTTTTCATCTGTGGGATCGTTTTTGTATATTTGTATCTTATTTCTTGAATCAAATATACTTACCCCTGTGTATGTTCCTGCCCAAATTAATCCACTGTCATCTTCCATAAGTGTAAACACAATATTATTAGCTAAAGTACTACTATCATAGTCTTTATTTTTATAAGTAACAAATGTATCTCCTTTTATATGTTTACTTATGCCTTTTTCAGTTGCTATCCATATGTTTCCGCTACTATCTTGTAATATTTTCCTTATGGCATTAGACTGCAATTTATTAGTATTATTTTCATCCATATTAAAAGATTTAACTTTTTTATTTTTTAAGTCTATCTTTTTTAGGCCTTGTTCTGAAGTTCCAACCCATAAATAATTATTATCAAAAACTATAGATGATATTTTCCCCCACTGGGTAGTTTTTATATTTCCAATAGTGTACTGGGATACTTTATTTGTTTTGGCATCTATTTTATTTATCCCTTGACCTGTACCTATCCATAAATTATCTTGTGAGTCCTTATTTATAGCGTAAATATTTTTATCACTAATATTATCCTTTAAGCCTACAATTTTATCAAAGTCATCTTCTTTTTCGTTATAAAGATACACTCCATCATTATTTCCCATATAAACATTGCCTTTATCATCTACATAAATTGTCAAAATTGCATAATAAGGCTTATCTTTATCATTTTTATAGTATCGATAATTTTTTATAGAGTAATCAGATAAATTTATTTTACTCAAACCTTCATCTGTTCCTACCCACAAATTTCCATTTTTATCTTCTCCAAGAGCTGTTATATAACTACTTATAATACTATTTTTAATATCATTATCATACTTAAAAACTTTTATATCTGCTCCATTGTATCTGTTTAATCCATCATTGGTACCTATCCATATATATCCCTTACTGTCTTGAATTATGGTCTCTGCTGTAGCTTGAGATAGTCCATTTTCTATTGTTATATTTTCAAAATTCATCATTTTAGATGCATATATATCTTTAGGCAATATACATATTAAAATTATTAAAAGAATTAATGTATATTTTAATTTATTCACTATAAGTCTCCTTTATTGTCTAACTGGCATAATAAGTATAATGTACAAAACAAATTTTTTAATAGTATTTTTATTATTATTTTAAAATTATTGCTTGTTAAAGACATACATTATACTCCTTACTTATTGTACCTTTTTTATTAATATAATAACAATAAATCAAAAAAATTACATGTTCAATTTTTTTCATACGTCATCAATCAAAATATTTTATTAATAATTAAAAAAACTGCTTTAAAAAATTAAAGCAGTTTTTTAATCTATTCTAAATTATCAGCTAATCTTTGTAAGAAATCTTGAGCATTTGATATCATTGTTCTAACACTTAAGCTTCCTCTATCTTTTAACTTGTTAACAGCAAATTCTGAAGTATCTACTGTATAGAAGTATGTTGGTCTTACTTCATCATTAACAACTCTAAATGATGGTGTCATATTTCCTGTAGCAATTGTGTGTAATTGAGTTGCCATACAAATTACAGTTGTCGCTTTTCTTACTTGATTTCTCATTTGCTCTTGAGCTTCATACACATCTGCTATTACTATAGGAAGTGGTCCATCATCTCTTATAGACCCTCCAAGTACAATAGGTACATTATTTTTTACACAAGAGTAAATTAATCCTGATGTTATATTTTCGCCCTCTATAAGTTTTTCTATAGAACCATATTTTCTTGCTTTATTTAATAAATCTAGGTGATGATAATGACCATCTTTTATAGAACATTGAGTATATATATCTTGTCCTAATGCTGTATTATACACTCCCGCTTCTAAGTCATGCGTTGCAACTGCATTTCCACCTAAGAAAGCATCTACATATCCATTATTTATTAATTTTGTTAATGAATCTCTCGCTCCCTTAGAAAATACTGCTGCTGGCCCCATTACCCAAACTACATATCCATTTTCTTTTTCATGTTTTAGAAGTTCAATTAATTGGTCGTAGTCCATAGTTTGTGAAGTTTCTCTTGATCTACTTCCTCTAAATGCAAAAGCTTCTTCTTCAGCTTTTTCTTCTTCGAATCCTGTTGTGTGTAAATATATTCCCTCGCTACCGTTTTCACTTCTTCCAACGATAATTTTATCTCCCACTTTTAAATGTCTAAACTCTACTACCTCTATTTCTTTATCATCTCTTAGTCTAGCAACACAATCCATTCTCGATTCTTTAGCTAGTTTCCATTCACCCTCAATTTTAAAGTACTCTGGAAAAATAGACATTGCATGGTAGTTGTCAGGTGCCACTTTATCTTTTTCTACTAATACATATTTTGCATCTGGAGCATTTTCAAATTCCTCTTGTTGAAAATTTGGATGAGTATATTTCGGCATTTCAAAATTCATAATGTCTTCCCCCTGTCTAAATATTGATTATACTGACAAAGTAATTATAACACGAAAAAAAAAATATTATGAGTTATCTTTATTTTAAGCTTTTTTTAATTTTTTTATATATATTAAACCCTTATCTATAAATCACTTTCATTATCATCATTAATTTCTTCTATTTCATGTATTTCATTTATTCTATCAATTATGGAGCTAATGTGATAGTTGTAAACAGTACTTGTATTATCTTTTATTTCAATACCCTTTGGTAAAGTATCATATATACTTTTAGATTTAATATAGTTTTCCTTATTTAGATAACATTTATCCTTCATTTGCTCTAAAACTTGAAGATGTAAGTAAATCTGTTTGCACCTTTTTATAGTATTGGTTATTTCTTTATTCTCAATGTCTTCACTACTGTATTCTAGTTCTTCTAAAAAGTTTTTGTATAATCCTTCTAATCTTGTAATTTCACTTTTCAAAGATGAAATATCAGCATGTTCACCTTTTTCTATTTCACTCTTTAGTAGCTTAATTGATGTTTTCTCAATTATTCTAATTTCTTTATATATGCTTTCTAAGTAATTGGGTCTATATATAAAATAATTTACAGCTACTCCTACAATTACTCCTATAGATGTGTCTAAAATTCTAGATAAAGAGTACACTATTGGATTTGCATCACCTATATTTAAGTTAATTGCACAATATACAACACAAGCAATAGTTATAGATTTATTTATTTTTAAAATATTACAAATATAAATAGTTGTGATTATTCCTAAACAAGATATTATTGGATCACCTGGATGAATAAGTACAAATAAAAATCCTATTAAGCCACCAATAAAAGTTCCTTTTAATCTATTTAATCCTACCGTTAACGAGCTTTTTACAGTTGTTTGCATGGAAACTACACAAGCTATTGCTGCATAAAAAGTACTATCTATTACATTCATTTTGCCAATAAGTGCGCATATCATAACTCCTATACCTGTTTTTATATTTCTCATTCCTGGTTTTTGTAATTTCAAAATGTCTCACTCCTATCTTCTTCTTATAATACCATAAAAAAAGAACCAAATAAATTCGGTTCTTTTATATCTATCCTAAATATTCTAATATTTCTCCTGCATTCTTGTCAGTTTTAACCTTATTATATACTTTTTCTATAATTCCATTTTCGTCTATAATATATGTTGTTCTTACTACACCCATACTAACTTTTCCATATAACTTCTTTTCCTGCCATACATCGTAAGCTTTTATTGCTTCCAGTTCAGGGTCTGACAGTAATATAAATGGTAGTTCATGCTTTGTAGCAAAATTACTATGTGATTTTACACTATCTTTACTTATTCCTATTACTACTACATCCTTTGATGTGAATTCTTCATAACTATCCCTGAAAGCACATGCTTGTTTAGTGCATCCAGCTGTATTATCTCTTGGGTAAAAATACAATACTACTTTTTTATTTTTAAAATCTGATAAACTTACTTCATTTCCGTCTTTATCTAGTAATTTAAATTCAGGTGCTTTTACTCCTACTTCTAACATTTTTTCAACTCCTATTTAAATTTTTTTATTATTTCATCAACAATATATCTACTAGCATTTCCATCTCCATATGGATTTGATGCATTTGACATCTTATTGTATAGTTCTTTATTAGTTAATAATTCTTTTGTTAAATTATAGATAGTTTCTTCCTCTACACCAGCTAATTTTAAAGTCCCTGCAGCTATTCCCTCTGGTCTTTCTGTTGTGTCTCTTAGTACCAATACAGGTTTTCCTAGAGAAGGTGCTTCTTCTTGGATTCCACCACTATCTGTCATTATTATATAAGATTTATTAAGAAAGTTATGAAAGTCTAATACTTCCAAAGGCTCTATCAAATGTATCCTATTACAATCTCCAAATACTTCATTGGCAGTATCCCTAACAATAGGATTCAAATGTATAGGATAAACAACTTGAACATCTTCAAATTCATCAACTATTCTTTTTATTGCACCAAACATACTCTTCATATTTTGACCTAAATTTTCTCGTCTATGAGCTGTAAGAAGTATCATTCTGTCATTACCTATTTTTTTTATTATATTATTGGTATAATTTTTTCTTATTGTCGTTTTTAGACAATCTATAGCTGTGTTTCCTGTAACATATACAGACGATTCCTTTTTACCTTCCCTAATTAAGTTTTCTTTTGATATTTCTGTTGGAGCAAAGTGCATATCAGCTATAACTCCTGTTACTTGCCTATTTATCTCTTCTGGATAAGGAGAATATTTATTATAAGTCCTTAGACCTGCCTCTATATGTCCAAGGGTTACTTTATTATAAAACGCTGCAAAACTGGCCGCTAAAGTTGTAGTTGTATCTCCATGGACTAATACAATATCCGGTTTAGCTTTTCTTATAACACAATCTAAATTTTGTAAAGCTCTACTTGTTATATCCGCAAGAGTTTGACCTGGTTTCATAATATTTAAATCATAATCAGGTTTTATATTAAATGTATCTAATACTTGGTCTAGCATTTGTCTATGTTGTGCTGTTACACATACTATACTATCTATTTCTTTTCTAGATTCTAATTCCTTTACTAGAGGAGCCATTTTTATAGCCTCTGGTCTAGTGCCAAATACAGTCATAACTTTTATTTTCATTTTTATTCTCCTTTTACTCTAGAAATAAATATATCAATAATTATAGTATTTTTAATAATTTTAACAAGTTCATTTTCATATAATTTTATATAATTCAACTTTTTTATAATTTTTTATTTATTTTTCCTACTATACCACTTAAAATACTTTCTAATTCTTCACTTACTTCTTCTGATCCCTTATGAGTGATTTCAACAATTTCTCTAGTCATTGGTAATTCTCCTAAAAGGTCCAAGTCCATTTGTTTCAGGAATGCTTCTGTTTCTTCTCCATCGAATAACTTAATCCTACTATTGCAGTCTGGACATTCTATATAACTCATATTTTCTACTAGACCTAATATGTTTATATTTAGCATTTTGGCCATATTTACACCCTTTGAAACTATCATAGATATCATGTCTTGAGGAACAGATACCATAATTATTCCCGTTAAAGGAACAGATTGCATAATAGTAAGAGCAACATCTCCTGTTCCAGGAGGCATATCTATTAATAAATAATCTAACTCTTCCCATATTACATCTTTATAAAATTGTTTTATTGTATTACTTATTAAAGGTCCTTTAAATACTACTGGCTGACTTTCATCATTTACCATAAAGTTTACAGACATAGTTTTTATATTTTCTTTAGTTATTATAGGATAAATATCTTTTCCATTATTTGAAAAAGCTCTTTCGTGTTGAACTCCCATAAGTCTTGGAATACTGGGTCCTGTTATATCTGCATCTAATATTCCTACTTTGTATCCTTCTTTATTAAGTTTTTTTGCTATTAGTGATGTTATTGTAGATTTTCCCACGCCACCTTTTCCACTCATAACACCTATTATATTTTTTATTTTATTATTTGGATTATTTTCTATTGTACAAGTATCTTGTTTATTACAGTTATTTTTTGATGGACATGAATTACAATTTGCCATTTTATTTTCCTCCATAGATTATAATTATTTGTCTATTATTTATTAATTTTTATATCATCAACAATTTTCATAAATTCGTTTTATAATTAGTATATACCCACAATTTTTTATTTTAATGTGTAATCTTTAATAAATATTTGAATATATACTAATAATTCATGGGTATATTATTGATAAAAATATATAAGGAGGACAATTATGAAAATATATACTAAAACAGGGGATAAAGGTAAAACATCTCTATACGACGGAAGTAGAGTTGATAAAGATGATATAAGGGTAGAATCTTACGGAACTTTGGACGAACTAAATTCTTATATAGGTCTTTGCACAAATTATGCCAAAGACGAAGATAAAGAGATTTTAAGAAGCATACAAATAAAGTTATTTGCTGTATCTGCTGAATTAGCAACGAGGGAAGAAGGAAAATATAAAACACCTATAACTGAGGATGATGTAGTGTCACTGGAAAAAATTATAGACTCTTATATTTCAAAAATTGATAAAATGGATGCTTTTATAGTTCCTGGAACTAGCTTATTATCTGCTAACTTACATATAGCTAGAACAATTTGTAGAAAAGCTGAGAGAAGAATTATTTCTCTTAGTAAAGTTGAAACTGTTAATCCACAGTTATTGAAATATATAAATAGACTTTCCGATGTAATTTATGCTATTGCTAGATATAATGAGTCTGAATTAATATATATTAAATATTAAAAAAAGCCTCTTAATTTCAACTTTATAAAATTAAGAGGCCTTTTAACTTTTTTTCTTTATAAATTAATTTTTCTTTATTTAGAACAGTAAATTTCAATGGCTTTTGACATTAGCTGTGCTGTTCCTTCCCCATTTTGATCAATATTTTTTTGAAATCTCTCATCATTTATATACATTAAACCTAAACCTGATAAAATTTCTTTTGTGCAATTATAAAAACTAGATGAAATGTGATTTCTCCACTTTTCTACTAAATCTTGTACTTCTGCACTTCCTGGATCACAACCTATATGTTGCCCAAAAGCTTTTAAAATTTCACTACTTTCTTTATTAATAGCGCCCCATTGGTTTTCACTGTAGTTATTTGTTTTTTCTTCACATTCTTTATATGCATCTGTGTTTCCCCAACGCTCTTTTACCTCTTTAGCATATTTCTTTTTACTTTCTTCTATATCTTTCATATCAAATTCTTTAAAGCTCATATTATTATCTCCTTCTATAGTATTATTTATAAGACCAATCAAACTATCTATTCGTTGGCGTTTTTTTACTAGCAATTCTTTTTGCTTATTCAAAGCTTCCCTTTTATTATAATTGGGATTTGTCATTATCTCTTTTATTTCATTTAAAGGAAAATCTAATTCTCTAAAAAACAATATTTGCTGCAAAGTTTCAAGAGAATCTTTTGAATACAACCTATATCCTGATTCTGTAATTTCACTAGGCTTTAACAATCCTATTTCATCATAATAATGCAAAGTCCTAACTGTTATACCTGTCAATTTTGCTACTTCGCTTATCTTCATTTTTCAACCTCCTTTTCTCAATTCCCTATTACACTTATAACTATATTCTATAACGCAACGTCAGAGTCAATGCAATTTTTAATATTTATTTTAACCATAAAAAGCAAGCAAACTGCTATTAAAAATTTAATTTAAACATTAAATAAATCAAATCAGTTGGATTTTTTATAAATATTGGTTATCATAAAAGTTACAGGATAAATTTGGAGGTAAAACTTATGAAATCAAAATTTAATGATGATATAGAAAAAAGAAAAGCAAGTATATTAGAACATAACAAAACTGCTAATATAATCTCTGTATTCAAAATGGCATTGTTTATTTTAATATGCTATAACATATACAAAATATATGTAAATCATTATCCTTTAAAATTAATTTTATTTTTAGTTGTAGAAATAGTTATATTTATTATTGCATCTATATTTCATAAATCTACTTATGAGCAAATACATAAAGCTGAAGGGATTATAAAAATTGATGAGGCTAATATTAAAAGAGTTTCTGGTGAATGGTCTGATTTCACAGATATTGGTGAAGAATTTATAAATTATGATCACCCTTATGCAACGGACTTGGATATAGTAGGAAAAAACTCTTTATTCCAAATGATTAATAGTACTGGTTCTTATTATGGAAGAAGAAGATTTGTAAAAGACTTACTAAGTCCTAATTTTTCAGATAAAGAAATTGAAAATCGTCATGATGCTATTACTGAACTAAGCAAAAACTATGATTTTTGTGTTGAAACAGAATATAATTTTTCTCTTATAGGTGTAGATGAGGATTTTGCCCATTTAATTTCACAACTTCAAGATAAAAAAAGATTTATAGAAAGTAAGTTTTTGAAGTTATTATTTAAAGCATCTAGTATAGTAACTTGTATTGCTTTGATATATGCTTTAATAACTAAAAACACTATTGGTTTTATTATTCTTAACTGCTTAATTATATTTCAACTATTACTATGGGTAATTGGCTATTTAAAAGCAAATAGTTATGTTGGAGCTCTTAAAAAGTTAGCTCCTAAAATTAGTAGATACGATAATATTATTAATAATATTACAAAAACAAAATTTACTTGCGATAAATTGAAAGAAATTGAGAACAATGTAGAGATGGCTAAAGTTGGAGTTAACAAACTATCAAAAACTGCTTCAAATATAAATCAGCGTAATAATGGTGTTATGTGTATTATTTTAAACTCACTATTACTATGGGACTACAAAAACGCCATAGATTTAGATAATTGGAAGGAAGAATATTCTCATTCAGTGGAAAATTGGTTTCATACTTTAGGAGAACTGGAAAGTTTAATTAGCTTTGCCAATCTTCCTAGAATTTGTAACAATATGTGTCTTCCTAATTTCACTGAAAAAAACAATATCATTGAAGCTACAAATATGGGACATCCTTTAATTCCCAATGATAAACGTATTTGCAATGATTTTAATCTAGATAATAATATTTATATTATTTCTGGTTCTAATATGTCTGGAAAAACTACTTTTATGAGGACTGTTGGTATTAACATGGTTCTTGCATGTTCTGGTAGTTATGTATGTGCAAATAACATGTTATCATCTAAAATGAATATAATTACATCTATGCGTATAAGAGATGATTTAAACGAAGGTATTTCAACATTCTATGCTGAACTAAAAAGAATAAAAAAAATAATTGACCAGTCTCACGTTAACTCTCATACATTATTTTTGATAGATGAGATTTTTAGGGGAACAAATTCCATTGATAGACTTAAAGGTGCCCAAGGTGTCCTAAGGGAATTATGTAAATGTCATGTTTCAGGAATGATTACAACTCATGATTTAGATGTTTGTAATTTAGAATATGAAAATCCTAATATTATAAACTATAGTTTTAATGAACACTATATAGATGATGAAATTTACTTTGATTACAAGTTAAAAAAAGAAAGATCCCTTACTACAAATGCTGAATTCTTATTGAGAAAAGTTGGTATTCTTTCTTAAATTAATAACTTTTATTTTTATATAAAAATTACCTGGGCTCATAAAAATTTGTTTCCCAATCTATACAAATTAGAATTTAAATAAGGTATGAATTATTTAAATAATTCATACCTTTCAATTTTATTTTCAGATATTTTCTTTCATATAACTACTTAAAACTTTATCTTCCTTACCTACTTTCATAACAAAATAATTAACCAAATATCCCATTGCTATAACCCCAATAAAATCGATTAATAATCTATAGAAAGTAAATTTGTACCCTAAGGAACTTATTTCAAATAAAAGAGTAGAAATTTTTATAACACACCAAGAATTCATAAAAATAATTACATTAGTAAATTTTACACCTTTCTTCAGTAAGACAGCTGTAAAGGGAAATGCAGCATACATTGGCCCCGCCGCAAAAGCTGCAAAAGTTATGGCAATGGCAATTCCTATGATTCCAGAATCATCACCCATATACTTCATCATTGATTCTCTAGATACCCATTCGTCCATTAATCCCAGAAGAATCATAATAGGTGGTAGCACTGATAACATCTGTAGAAAACTATCTTTTGAACTATTAAATGCCTTTATACCAATATTTTCTTCAAATATAAAAACTAAAACAAGAATAATAAAAACAACAAGAAAAAGCTTATATCTATTTGCTAAGTAATAAATTTCCTTTCTCAACCTAAAATCACTCCCATAAAAAAAGCCACTACAAATGAAAATAGAAATGCAAATAAGTTCCTATAAAATGCAGCCTTTTTACCAATATATTTAGATTCTAAAGTAAAAGTCATTATTCCTACAAAAGTTAGAGTGGACACTAACGCTGCTACTTGAGCGTAACCTGCACCACTATTTAATAAAGTATTTGCAGTTGAAAATGCTACAAAAGTTGGAACCATAACAATTGACCCCACAATTGCAGAAAATAAAACTCCTAAAAAACCTGATTCATTCCCTATTAAATTTGAAATTGTATTGGTATCCACAAAGGCTAGCATTAACCCTACAATTACTATTATAGATAAAAATTGAGGCATAATATTTTCCATAGATTTACAAGCTTTCATTAAAGCATTTTTTGTTTTTTCTTTATTTTTCAAATATGATATAAAGCACATTACAGCTGCCAATGTATATAAAATATATGTTGTCATATAATCCCCCCTGATTTTATGCTTATATATAACTATATGAATAAAGGATATAATACTATACAAAAAACATCTTATTTATTTGACTTATGCATCTTATAGAATACAGGCATATATAGTATAAAAGACATTAACATAAATACTCCACATACTAATATTAAGAAGTTTGCGTTATCATTATTCATTTTTTGAAATAACATTAACATAAACATTACTATGTATAATATTGCTGTACAAAGCTTTCCAAACCACTTGGCCCCATCTAGTTTTTTACCTTTTCGAAGCATTATAATTCCCATAATTGCCATAAACCCTTCTTTTACTATAAATAAACCTACTAAGTACCACATTAATTTATATTTAAATGACAAAGCAAATACAAGAGCTGCTTGAGTTAACTTATCTGCCAAAGGATCTATAAACTTTCCCCACTCAGTAATCATATTAAACTTTCTAGCTATAAAACCATCTAAAAAGTCTGTTATTCCAGAAATGCATACTATACCTGCTACAACATAATAATCCTCCACTGATGTTGCATTATAATAAACATATAAAAATACAGGTATTAAAATTATCCTAAAATACCCCATTATATTAGGTATTGAAAATGCTTCTTTTTTTGAAATTTTCATCCTTAACACCTTCTTTCATTTATTTTCAAATATATTATAAATAATAACACACATTAATGTAATACTTGTCTTACATTTACTTTATATAAATAAGTTTGTATTATTAATAATTATGGTATATCATATAGTCCTTAGAAAGTTTATATTTAAACATATAAAGGAGACTAATATGTGTGATTTTATCTCTAAAAATAAAGAATTATTTAATGAGTTAGATATATTTATAAATTCAATCCATGATAATGAAAAAACACTGATGAATACACTACATCATGCACAGAGTATATTTGGATATTTACCAAAAGATGTACAGCTTCATATTTCAGAAAAGCTAAATCTTCCTTTTAGCCAGGTTGAAAGTATTGTTAATTTTTATAGCTACTTCGTCACTGAACTAAAAGGTAAGTACAAGATAAAAGTATGCTTTGGTAGCGCTTGTAGCAAGGATGATAGCTCTAGTATTCTTCATGAATTTGAAAAATTAATTGGAATTAAATCTGGAGAAACCACTAAAGATATGAAATTTAGTTTAGAATCTTGTGGATGTGTAGGTCTTTGCCGTAAAACGCCTATCGTAACTGTAAACGGACGAGTTTATGAAAGTATGACAGTTGAAGATATTCCTTCAATCTTAGAAAATTGTAATTAATAATTAAAGGCTGCTTTATAGCGGCCTTTTGAATTTTATTTGTCCAACAGTCATTATCTCGTCCAATATTTTTAAATGTAATGAATCTACATATTTTCCTGGATTTACATGTAATGAATTTTATATATAAAAATCAACAAAAATAATAAAGTCGTCCCATTTTTAATAATTTTTCATAATATAAAGTATCTTGACACTTTTGGAGGATTAAAAATGGATTTTATAGACAGTATGATTTCAGAAAGACTGGGCGATTTATCTTTCTTTAATACAGCTACACGATTATACAAATTTGAAAAACTAAAAAAATTGACTAATGATGCTAAAATAAATAATCCTGATATATCACTTATCAATATGGGAGTTGGTGAACCTGATAAAATAGCCCACTCTTCGATTATTGATGTTTTATGTAGAGAATCACATAAGAATGAAAATAGATTTTATGCAGATAATGGCATATTAGAGTTTCAAGAAGCAGCTTGTAGATTTATGAAAAATGTATATCATATAGACAATTTAACTTGTGATAATGTTATGCATGGCATAGGCTCAAAATCTATTTTAGCTATGATTCCTATAGGTTTTATAAATCCAGGTGATGTTTGTCTAATGACTGTGCCCGGATATCCAATTATGGGTACTTATACTAAATTTTTAGGTGGAGAAGTCTACAATCTACCCCTTTGTGAGGAAAGTAACTTCTTCCCTGACCTAGAAAATATTCCTAAAGATATTTTAAATAGAGCTAAACTTATTTATATTAATTACCCTAACAATCCAACTGGACAAATTGCCACTAAAGAGTATTATGAATATTTAGTTGACTTTTGCAGAAAAAATAAGATTTTTATAATCTCTGATATGGCTTATGGTGCTTTGACTTATGGTGGTCATAAACCTCTAAGTATTTTAAGCGTTGATGGTGCTATGGATCTTTGTTTGGAAATTCACTCTTTATCTAAAAGTTTTAATATGACTGGTTTTAGAATAGCTTTTGTTGTAGGATCTCCTAAAACTATTAAACTTTATTCAACTATTAAGGGTCACACTGACTCTGGTCAATTTATTCCTATACAAAAAGCAGCTTCCTTCGCTCTTGATCACTATGAAAAATTTATTTCAGAAAATATAGAAAGATATTCTAGACGTTTTGATTTGCTGATTGATGTTCTAAGAAAAGTTGGATTTAAAGTGGAAAAGCCTAAAGGTGGATTTTATCTTTATGTACCTATTCCTAAAGGTGCTGGTGATGTAGTATTTAATAGTGCAGAAGATACATTTGCTTATATTTTAAATAATGCCATGATATCCACTGTTCCTTGGGATGATTGCGGCGCTTATTTAAGATTTTCCGTTACTTATGAGGCTTATAGTAAAGAAGATGAAATTAGCCTTATGAATGAAATTTATAATAGACTCAAATCTCTTGATTTAAAATTTTAAATAAATTAATCCTACTTCTTTTTGTTTCAGTGGGAACCTTTTTAGGTATATGTATATTATTAATTATTTAGCTGGAGGTAGGATATGCAAAAATATTTTAAAATTTCAATATTTTATTTAATTTTAGGATTAGCATTAGGAGTTTTTTATAGAGAGTTTACAAGAATAAATAATTTCACTGGAGTGACCTCATTAAGTGTAACTCATGCACATACATTAATGCTTGGATTTATATTTTTTATAATTGTATTGCTACTAGAAAAAAACTTTAACATATCTAAAATAAAAGGTTTTAAATCATGGATTATAACTTACAATATAGGTCTTATATATTTAATTTCTACATTAGTTTATAGAGGCATATTACAAGTTAATAATAGTGATTTTGCTGGTCTTAGCCATATATCAGGTCTTGGCCATGCTATTTTAGGTGTAGCTTTAGTATGGTTTGTTGTTATAGTTAATAAATCAATAAAAAATTATGAAGACAAAATTTCATAAAAATTAAGGTATTATTAGATATAAGTTTTTAACTTTCATCTAGTAATACCTTTTTAGATTAAAGACTATTTATAAATTTATCATATTCATCTTTCTTGTCATCTATAATTTCATGTAAACTGACTTTGCTATCTTTTAATTTTTTTAGAATAATATCAACATCTCTTTGTAATTTACAAATATCTTCATAAGAATTACTTATCTGACTGTTTACAGATATATCGGTAAATATATTATCAAAAAATATATCAAAAGTTTTCATGGTATTAGAAAAATTTAAGCTATTTATATTAACATCTTTTAATTCCTTATTAAAATTAGATAATAAATTTGAAATTCTTATAAACTGATTTTGAGCTTGGTCAACTTTTTCATGCTTTGCTATGGAAGAAATAAAGTCTCCTCCAAGTAAATCAATAGTTCCCCAGTTTTTTGCAGACTGTAATATCTCTTTTGCATATGCAATTTCTTCATATAAAGTATTTCCAGCTTCTATAGATTCTTCCATTTCCTTAAGCTCTTTAAAATAATGGTCTAATTCTTTTTCCATGTTTAGAATTCTATTTTTCTCATTTGCATCTCCATATATATTTATTAGAGCTAATTTTGTATCTAATAATTCAGCATACCTATTTTCGCAATTCGCTAATGAGTTTAATCTATCTTCTATTCTTAACTTACTGTTTTTCGCTGAATCAACTCTAGAAAAGCAGTCATCATATTTAAATTTTGCTATTAAATATTCCTTTTCTTCTTTTTCAATCTTTTCTTTTTTATTTCTCGTAATTGTACATATAATACTTGATAAAGATACCTTCTTTAATTTCTCTACATCATGTAACTCCTTATTTAATATTTCTTCTAAATCTCTCAATTCACACTCATACATAGAAATTTCTTTATTCAAATTATCGAGCTTTTCTTCTAATACTTTTTTCTCTGCAACCTGCTCCTTTATTTGGTTTATTTTTACATTTATATCCTTTAACATAATATCCCCCTTATTACATATTGACTATATTATATACCATTTGTATCCATATTATTTTTTTATTATTTTTATATTTCATTCATATTTATTTACAAATTTTTAAAATAAAAATCACCCATCCTAATAAATAGAGTGGGTGATTATAGTTTTATATTACATATTCAAACACTGAGATAAAGTGACATAAACTTCCTAAAAGAATAAATATATGAAATATCTCATGAAATCCTAAATTTCTAAATTTAAGTGCAGGTGGTTTAAGTCCATATATTACTGCTCCTATGGTATAAAATATACCTCCCATAAGTAATAAAAGTATTCCTCCAAATGGAATAGAGCTATAAAGTGGTTTTATCATAAATACTGATATCCATCCCATACCTATATATATACAAGTAGATATCCATCTAGGACAATTAAACCAAATCATTTTGAATAGAACTCCACAAACTGCTATTGTAGCAACAACTGTAAATAAGATCCAACCTTTGTGCTCTTTTAATGCAATTAAACAAAATGGAGTATATGATCCTGCTATAAGTATAAAAATCATAGAATGATCTAATTTTCTTAAAAATGCAATTACCTTGTCTGGTGCCATTACTAAATGATATGTAGCTGATGCTGCATAAAGTAAAATCATACTTATTCCAAATATGATTACTGCAGTTAGGTCTATCGCAGATGCACTTGTTAATGTAGTTTTTATTACTAATGCTAAGAGACCTACAAAAGAAAGAATTGCTCCACCTAAATGAGTAAATCCATTAATAGGTTCCCTAATATATGTTCCCATGAAATACCTCCTTATTCATTGTCGGTCAATCGACCGATAATAGTTTGATTGTAACTCTAATATAAAAAAAAGTCAACTTAGTAAATAAGTTTTAACATGGTATTAACCTTTTTAAATATCTTTTACAATATTATTTGCCCATTTCTTAGACAAGGCTCTTGGTGCACCAAATATGAATTTTGCAATTTCCTCTGTATAAGTTAAAGCAACTAAAACATAGATTGGAACACCTTTGTAAGCAGCAAAGAATGTTAAAGGCAATGATACAAACCACATACATCCCATTTCTAAAGTTAAGGCATATTTAGTATCTCCACCACTTCTAAGCACTCCTATTATTATAAAAGTATTAAATGTCTTTAATGCCATTAGTACTCCCATTATAATAAATATCTTTTTTATATCTGGTGCAAGACCTGAGCTTACACTAAAAACTTTTAGAAGTGCCGGAATTGATAAAATTAGTAATCCACCAAAAACTAATCCTACTAAACATACTAGTATGGCAAATTTTTTTGAATAGCTAACTGCCTTTTCTATATGATCCGCCCCTAATTCATTTCCTATCATAATAGATGAGCCAATAGCTATACATACCGATGTCATTATAAAGAAATTTCCTGTACTTGATGCAATTTGGCTGGCTGCAATAGCTGATGTTCCCGCTTTAGAATAAGCCACTGCATATAAAACTGTTCCAAATGCCCATAAAGTATCATTAAAAAATACAGGTATTGTTTTAGATATAAACGCCTTAAACAGATCTTTATTGATTAGTTTTATATCTTTAAAAGTAAATCTTAATTCATAATCACTTTTAATAAAATAAACATAACTAACTAATAAGATTAGCTCAACGATTCTTGATATAACTGTTGCCAAGGCTGCACCACTAGTTCCTAAAGCTGGCATTCCAAATTTCCCAAATATAAATATATAGTTTAGAATTATATTTAGTCCTAAAGATATAGAACTGCAAATCATTCCAAGCTTTGGATTTCTAATACTTCTTGATCCCATGCTAAATACATTACTAATTGCAATAATAGGATAACAAAATCCTATTATTAAAAAATAATTTACTGCAATTTCAATTACACTTTCATCAAGAGAAAAGAAGTGAATTATAAACTTTGGAGATAAAATTGCCAGTGTGCCAAATATTATTCCTAAAGTTATAGCAGATAATGCTCCTAAGGCTGTAATTTTTCTTATATTTGCTTTATCATTTTTCCCAAAAAATTGAGCAATAAATAATCCTGCTCCTCCTATGATTCCGGATAAAGCCATATTGTATAAAAAGAAGTATTGATTAGCTATACCAATTGCTGCCACTGATACCTCTCCCAGCCCTCCAACCATAATTGTATCCACCATATTTATTAAAGTTGATAATAAATTCTGAATTATTATTGGAATACATAAGGTAAGCAAGGTCTTATAAAATATTTTATTTTCTTTGTCTAATTTAAATATGTATTGCAAAGTTTCACCTCATTTTTCTTTATTACTTAATACACTTATATTTTTACATATACCTCTTAATAATATCACATTTTTTTAATATTTTGACCATATAAAAAACACCCCAATCTTTGGAATTTTGATCCACCAATTGGGGTACAGTGCATTATTGAAATATCTTTAGCTTATTTATATTTTTTATACATAAACTATTTCTATACCTGCAAAACTAGCACTTCCTATCATAGTTAAAATATTATCTGAATTTCCCATGTTTCTGTTTTTCTCATCTACACCTGCAAAGGATGTATTCACCCTATTTTCCACAGTCCAAGTCTTAGGTATATATAACTCTACTCCAGAAAATGATGCATCTATTCTAACTAGTCCACGTCCATTATTTAGTTTAGTATTATCAAAATACACCTTCATTGAACCAAAACTACAATCCAAATCTGCTTGTTCAAATTTGTCTGTATTAATATATTTAATACTTCCTCCAAAACTAGTATCTAATTTTATATGTCCCTCATCTTCAATATTAATAGTTTCATAATCATCATATTTCCAATCATGTTTATGTTTATAATTATGCCACCTAGGACCATTATAAAAAATCATTGATAGACCAAAACTACCAAGAGCCGCTGCTATTAACACCGTCCATGGTGTAATTGCTGTAATACCTAGCTTATCATCAAATATAATACAAATAAATGCTAATGGGAATAATATTCCTGGAAAGCTTCTTCTAAGTGTACTTTTTATCATAATTCCCAAAAGAAATACTGTTAATAATACACTAAATACATTTATATGAGAAAAGTAACCAAGTTTATTAACTATTAAAGCAACACTTCCTAATACAAGTAAAATGCCCCAAAAAATTCTTTCTTTTTTCATTTTATCTCCTCTTTTCTAATAACTTAAATTTTAGTGGTTTATAATAATGTCTTGAAACATACACTTGTTTATGAGTATTTTGGAATTCAACGATACTTGACGATGTTAGGTTTCGTGTTATGGAGTAAATGTGATTTATATTTAATATAGTAGATTTTGATATTCTAATAAAATTATTTGGTAAAATCTCTTCCAGTTCATAAAGCTTGTACTTAACCTGATAAATATTATCACTTGTATGAGCGCTAATATTGGCCTCTTCAGTTTCAAAGAACAATATTTCTACCAATGATATATAGTACTCCACATTATCTTTATAAAAAGTAATTTGTGTTTTTTGTGCTATTATTTCAGTTATGGCTTTTTGAATATTACTCACTTCTTCATTTAATTGACTGCACCTAACTATTACTTCATCTTCTTCAATTCTTTCATCAACTTCAATTCGTATTTTCATATCTTCACTCTCCACATTATCAATTATAGTCATTAGGATTTCTTTGTAAACGAATTTAGAGTAAGTGGTTAATTTATCTTTGTAAGAGGTAGATTTTTAATTATTAGTTACAAACATTTTATTTTAAAAATAAAAAGCTGTATTACACCTTTTATTAAGTGTAATACAGCTTTTTTAAATTATTATTTTTATATTAATTAAGCTTGCTTCCCAAAGTATCTTTCTAATAGCCCTAAGAATGCTTTACCATGTCTAGCTTCATCTTTACACATTTCATGAACTGTATCATGTATTGCATCTAATCCTAATTCTTTAGCTCTCTTAGCTATTTTTAATTTTCCTTCAGTAGCGCCATACTCAGCATCAACTCTAGCTTCTAAGTTTTTCTTAGTATCAGCAACTACTACTTCACCTAGTAACTCAGCAAATTTAGCAGCATGTTCTGCTTCTTCGAAAGCTATTCTTTTGTAAGCTTCTGCAACTTCTGGATGTCCTTCTCTATCAGCTTGTCTTGACATAGCTAAGTACATTCCTACTTCTGTACATTCTCCTGTGAAGTTAGCTCTAAGTCCTTCAACTATTTCTTCATCAACTCCTTGAGCCACACCTATTCTGTGCTCGTCAGCCCAATTCATTTCACCTTTCATTTCTTGGAACTTTTCAGCTCCTACTTTACATACTGGACATACCTCTGGAGCAGCTTCTCCTTCATATATATAACCACATACTGTACAAACAAATTTTTTCATCTTATATTCCTCCCTAATTTTTATATAAACTAAATATTATATACTGTTTAAATTTAATTTTTAATTGTACTATATTAATACCACGTATTTTTAACCTTAAACAGTTTTTTTGAAATTTATTATTTTTTTACCCTATCTTAATTTTAACATAAAATTTTCCATTATGTGAAGCATCAAACTTACAAAACAAGCTCTTGCTAACACCCTAATACATGCCATTTATGTATAATAAGTTGTTGTAATGTCCTATTATTTATGATTTTATATAGATATGAAAATTTTCTTCAAAATATTTGTAATAATTATTCTGAGTTGGATATACTTTTTTAATTAATTTAAACTTTTAATCTGGAAATTTATTATTTGCCTTGTGTTTAATACTTAGGAGTTTATATAATAATACATATATAAACTATCTTATAAAAGGAGATTATAATGTATTTATCAAAATTTACAGACTATAGCTTTCGAATACTAATGTATTTAGGTAATCATCCAGATAATCTTTCTACTGTTGATGAACTATCATCCATTTTAGGTTTGTCAACTCATCATATAAAGAAAATAGTATATAAATTATCTAAAAATAATTATATATCATCATCAAAAGGAAGAAATGGTGGTATAAAATTGGGTATGGATCCTAAGGATATAAACTTAGGTAAGCTTCTTGAAACAACTGAGGACAACTTAAATATTCTGGAATGTTTTTCTATTGAGAGTAATACTTGCTCTATAAATGATTCTTGTAAACTAAAACCTATTATAAATGATGCTCTGAATTCATTTATACTTACTTTAAGTGAATATACTTTAGCAGACATACTTTAAAAGGATGGATTACCTATTGGCTATCCATCCTTTTTCTACATCGAAATGTCTTCATATAATTTATATTGTTTATCATTTACATTTTTATAATTATACTTATAAAAATGTAGCTACCAAGCTCATACACTTAGTAACTACATTTTAGTTAATAACCTTTTACCAAATCTCTAACAAAATCGGTTTTTGGTTTTTCCTTAATATAACAAGGTGAGGAATATTGAATTATTTTGCCTTCATTCATAACGGCTACTTTTGTTCCTAATTTTAAAGCTTCTTTTATGTCATGAGTAATAAAAATTATGGTAACACCTAAATTTTTATAAATATCAATTATTGCCTCTTGTAATATTCTTCTTGTAATTTCATCTACTGAACAAAATGGTTCATCCATTAACAAAATTTTAGGACTTGAAACTAAGGCTCTAGCTATACCTACTCTTTGTTTTTGTCCTCCTGATAATTCACTGGGATATCGTTTTAATATATCATAATCCATACCAACTACCTTTATAATTGTATCTACCTTGTCTTTAATTAATTTCTTATTTTTTATTTTTGACAAGTTTAACACATAGGATATATTTCTTTCTACAGTCATGTGAGGGAAAAGCCCTATATCTTGGATTACATATCCTATATTTCTTCTTAGTTGAATCTGATTAGTCTGCAAAATATCATTCTCATTAACGATTACCTTTCCTTTTTCAGCATATATGAGACCATTTATTAATTTAAGCACTGTAGTTTTTCCACATCCTGAGCTACCTATTATTGTTAAAAATTCGCCCTTTTTTATATCTAAATTAAAGTTTTCTAACACAACCTTATCTTTATATATTTTACTTACATTTTCAAATTTTATAATATTATCTTCCATAGAACTTCACCGCCTATTCTATAAGTCCTTTTTCTTGTAAGAACTCCTTGGCTACTTCTTTTTCATCTCTATTTTTTCCTTCTACTTCATAATTTAATTTAGCCATTTCATCTTCATCAATAATATTATCCATTTTCATCAACACTTTTTCTAATCCAGGATATTTTTCTAGAGCTTCTTCTCTTACAACAGTGGAGCAATAATAAGTATTGTAGAAATGTTTATCATCATCTAAAACAGTCACATCTGAAACTGATAGTTGACCATCTGTTGTAAACATGTTCATTACATCTATTTCTTTTGAATTGATTGCATCGTATTTTAATCCTATATCCATATCTTTGGCATCTTTAAATTTCAATTCATATGTTTCACACAAAGCATCATATCCATCGTCTCTTTCATAGAAATCATATTCAGCTCCAAAGTTAAGCTTTGGCGCATATTTAGCTAAATCTGAGTAGGTCTTAATATCATATTTTTCTGCTAAGTCTTTTCTTATTACTAATCCAAAAGTATTATTAAATCCGTATAGTCCCACCCATTTAAAATTATATTTTTCTTTGTACTTTTTTTGCAATTCTTTAAACAAAACTTCATCATCTGGAATTTCTTTTTCTTTAAGTACAAAACTCCATCCTGTTCCAGTATATTCTGGGTACAAATCAAATTCTCCCTTTTCCATAGCTGGCTGAATATTACTTGTCCCTCCACCTATACCTTTAGTAATTTCCACTTTTAAGTCTGTATCTTCTTCTATTAACAAACCTATCATCTCGCTTAAAATAAACTGCTCTGTCATTGGCTTTGTAGCTATTTTTATAGTACCTTCAGATTTTTCTTTTTTAGTGCAAGATATACCTGTAGTAATGCTTATGGCAAAAACCATTAAAACCATAGATATTTTTTTCAAATATTTATTAACTTTCATTTTTTCCTCCCAACTTTGAATTTATATCTTTTTAATTTAATTTCCATTTTCTTTTTATAAATTTTTCTATTAGCCCAATAATTAAGTCCACTACTAGTGCTAATACTGCAATTAATAAACTTCCTGCCACAGTCAGTGCTGCATTATTAGTTGTAATTCCTCTATATATAGCTACTCCTAGTCCTCCTGCACCAATAAATGATGCAATCCCTCCCAGTGCAATCGTCATAACAACCATATTTCTAAGACCAGACAGTATAACTGTTGTAGCTAGAGGAAGTTTTATCTTATACAAAATTTGATAATCTGTACTTCCCATACCCTTTGCAGATTCTATTATTGCAGGATCTATAGTCTCAATTCCTGTATATGTACTTCTAACCATAGGAAGTAGGGCATATATTGTTAAGGCTATAACAGCCGTTTTATCTCCTATGCCTGATATAGGTATAAAAAATCCTAGTAAAGCTATAGATGGAATTGTATAAATAAAATTTACTAAGGAAAGAACAGGAGATGTAGTTTTTTTGAATTCACTAATAATTATTCCAAGTAAAATTCCTATAATTGAGGCTATTACAATAGCTATTCCACAAATCATCATATGTTGTAAAAGAATTTCTAAAAAAAAATCACTTTTATTTATATATAACTGAAATACTTCTTTTAATATTTTCATCACCACCTACTTTAGTATTTAGCATCATCTCATACATAATCTTATGAGTTTTTTCATATAGATATGATGAATAGATTTGATATTTAGTTGAAAACTATGTTTAGTTATAATTTATACTTATTACTTTTTTATAGGAGAAACTTATGATATTTGATAAAAGCGTTCTTTTTACGAAGAAGGAATTGAGATCTTTTTGTACATACAGACTATTATTTGGGATATTTTACTCTGTTATGATTCCCATTATCCCACTTTACTTAAATTCATTTGGAATTGTCACTGTTATGGTAGGAACTGTTTTATCTCTATATGGAGTAGCAAAAACATTAATTCAAATGCCTTTTGGGATAATTTCTGATAAATTTGGAGATAAATTCACCTTGGTATTAGCTATTTTTTTAATGTCTTCAATACCCTTTGCTTATACTCTATTTAAAACAGGACAAGCTACAAGCTACCTTTATATAATACAAGGTGGCGTACTTGGCATGGCAGCACCTGCTACTTATTCCATATTATCTCGCTCTCTTGATGAGAAAAAAAGAGGTGAATGTACAGGCCTTGCTGCCGCTGTTTTCACATTAGGAGGAGGTATAGGTAGTGCTATTGGTGGTTTTATTGTTACTAAATTTAATAATTACAATCTAGCTTTTTACTTATCTTCTGCTGGAATATTTTTAACTGCCATTTATATAATTTTTAAAATTAAAGGTGAAAACCAAAGATGTTCAAAAAGTAAAAATAAAACTACTACAAATAAAATAAAGTTCAAAGATATGCTCCATGAAATTAAAAAATATAAACTATACTACAAAATTTTAGTTCTTGGTAGCATAGCTTTTTTAGGTGATTATATTTATGGATGTGTTGTAGCTTTAATTCATTTTTATGCAAAGAGTGTACTTAATACCTCTATAGCTTACTCTTCTGCTATTATTTCAATCTACTTAGTAGTTTTTGGTATTGGTGCACCTATAGCTGGTTTTATTGCAGATAAAATAGGCAATAATAAACAACTTATTCTATCATTTTTTGTCATGAACATAACTTTATTGGGTCTTAGCTTTATTAAAAATGTACCTATTTTTACCTTAGTAATTATCGTATATTTTTTAGGTGCTACTTTCTTAAATGCAGCTCTTCAAAGCTCTCTAAGTGAATTTGGAAATTCTCCTAAAATAAAAGGAATTGTTTTTGGTTTTGTAGGAGGATGTGAATCTTTAGGATATGCCGTTGGGCCTTTAGTGTCTGCATTTATATATAATATAAATCATTCTTTTCTATTTTTAAGTTTACTGGGAGTATCTCTTATTGTTTCTCTAATATACTTTATTTTTCATAGAAAAGCTAATATTTAAAATTTCCAACAAAAATAGGATGTTTTAAACTATCAAGTATTTTAAAACATCCTATTTATTATTTATAATATTGGCTGTTGATTATTCATAGAGTATCCATCACTTCTGATATCACTTATATCTATGATTTCTTCTTTCACTTCAACTTTACTTAATTTTTTCACAGCTCCATAAGGTTTAAGTACAGAAAGCTCATCTCCTCTTCCAGATATGACCCATAAAATATTATATCCTTTTGGTACTACTTTAAGTCTTTCTTCGCCTTTTCCATCAGTAAAATACACTAATAAGTTTATGTTTTTATTATTTGCATATTGCAAAACTGGTGAAAATTCCGTTCCTCCACCTGTAGCCATCCTATCTTTAACATCTTTTACTGATTTTACTTTATATGTTCTTCTTATTTCTTTGTCACATTCTATTATGGTAATTTCTTGATTATAATTTTTAACGATGCTAAGAACTTCTTTAATTGCTTGTTTAAATTCTTCATCACTTATACTTCCACTTATATCAATAGCAACAGCAATTTCTGCCCTATGACCTCTAAGTTCTCCCCTAAGATCCAGTCTATTAGGTTGTCTTCTATTTCTTCTTGTTATAGTCTTCTTTTTATTAGCTTCCACTGTTCCCATTAGTTTTTTTAAGTACAAATTCCAAGGAAGTTCTCCTTTATTGCTTTTTAAAGATTTTATCATTCCTTCCAAGTAACTTGGAATACTTCCTTTTTGTGAATTGTCAGCTATTTTTTCTGTGAATTCTTTTAAAGTTTTCTCATCTATTTCATCAGACTCATTCCAAGAGTCGTGAGTTTTTTCTATATCAAACTCTACAGCCACATTTTCATTACTGTCTATTTCTTCACCTTCATCATCTTCTTCCTGCAAATCTAGTTCCGTTTGAATTTTTTCCAAATAGTACTCAAAAGTTTTATAAGGATCCAGCTTTAAGTTATATTTCATATTTATATATTCTAATGTAATTGCATAGGGTGGTAAGTAATTCAAATACTGATTTACAACCACATCCATTGCCATATTAATTGCCAAAGTAGTGTATTTATTTTTTAAATCTTTTCCTCTAATTAGATGTTGAGATACTATATGAAGTATTTCATGTTTTATGGTAGTCTCCATTTGTTTTATATTAAGTTCCAAGAAAATAATTGGATTAAAGTAAATTACATATTTTGCACCTTTAAAGCTAACAGAAGTTGCACTTGTCATATCAAATCTTATGATTTTTTCCATTTGAAATAAAAAGTAACCATAAAAATTATCTTTATCTTCCATTAGACTTAAATTTACCTTGTTAACAAGAGCAAAGAACTCCCGATTGTATTCTTCTTCCATTGTAACTTCATATTTTTCACCCTTGCGGTAAGCTTTTAGCATTTCAGTTGCATTAACTACTTCCACAGCTTTTCCATAAAGGTATTTTCTTTCTTTTTCAAAATAAGTTCCCATAGTTAGCTCCTTATTGAATTATAAGCTTGAAAATACACGTCCACAAAATTTTCATTTTCTATAGCTTTTTTATATACCTCATTATAGCTAATTTTCATATCCTTCATAATCCCCACCATTAAATCTATTGGATATTGGCCTAAAAACTCCACAAATCTATTTACAAGAAATGTATCATTTTCATCTTCTATTATTTTATTTTCTAGTGTTTTTAATATATTCATGGCAGTTATATAAAGTCTTGTGTGACTTTCATTTTCTATTCTTTCTATTACATTTTCATCTAGATTTTCTTTAGAAAAAACATCATCAAAGGATATTAATGGACTGCAATTAGACTCAACAAAGCTTACAAACTCTTCTGCAATAGCTTTTCCCACATTACCTTTTATAACATTTACAAATACTGATCTTGGTATAGTGTCTTGTTGCTCTTTATACATTTTATAAGTTTTTGAAACTCTTTCATAACTTCTTGGAGTTGCTCTAACGTCCTCATCATTTATTTTGTGTAAATACTCTGGGAATGTGGAAATAAACTCTATAACCTTAGTCTCTATTCCTGCACCTATGGCCCATTTTATCCATCCATTATGATCTGGGTCCATATTTAACCAAACAAATCTATTTTCTTGTGCTGCGTCCATATCAACAACTTGATAATCAAAATCTGAGCCATATTTGCTTGATGGGTTCATTGCTGCTAGTATCTTCACCTTTTCAGGCAATTTATATCCGTTTATTTCTCTATTTAAAATTAAATTCATAAGTTCTTGCTGAACAGTATGTTCACAACGGTTTATTTCATCTATAAATAAAAGCACACTTCTTCCATTATTTATTTCTTCATCAATTTTTCTTAATTTGTTGTGAATAGCATAAATAGTAGTTTTCTTTTCAATTTTGTTTCCATTAGCGTCTATACTCTCATAAGATTCAACTGTTGGAAGTCCTCCTATTTCACCTTCTTTAAGAAGGTTCCCATCAATAGTAACTAATGTCCAGCCCTTATCCTTTGCAAGCTTTTTAGCTAAAGCCGTTTTTCCTATTCCACTTTCTCCTACTACTAAAGGAACTTCTCCAGTAGATAATACCAACTCAACACTTTTTAATGTATCTATAAAATTCATAGTCTCTCTCTCCTACATTATCTTTAACTTTTCATCTACAGCTATTTTCTTTGCTTTTTTACTTCCATATTTATAAATAAATAAAACCTTGTCCATTGCAAAAGTATCACTATTTCTGTCTATAACAGTACAGCTTAGAAAATCTCTAACGTATTTTTCTTTAACATTTTCACTGCTTAGTACTTCTTTTAGTATATCTTGTAAATCTTCTAAATTTATTTCTTTTTGTATATCTCTTGGTATATGTTTGATTACTAAAATATTTATTTTTAAAAATTCAATAGCTTTATTCCTATTTATATCATGCATAAGCCTTACTGCTGACTCATTATTTTTAACAGCTAATAACTGAGCATTAAAGCTTGGTGATTTAATATATCTTAGTGCATCATAACTAATTTTCACTGATTCTTCTTGCACTTTTTCACTTGGATTTTGTATATATTTTATTGAATCATAATTTTTTCTTACTGCAAGTAGTTGTAATTCCTCACTAGGATTTTTTATATACTGAATTGCCCATCCTGACTTGCCGATAGCTAGTCTTATTACTTTGTCAGTAGGGTTTTTTATATAATCTAAAATACTCCATCCTTCATTTACAGCCTTCATCATCATTTTCTCACTTGGCTCATCTATATATTGAATTGCTCTTACATTATTTTCTAAGGCAACTTCTTTCATCTCATTAGTTGGATTTTTTATACCTTTTAATAAAAGTCCGTTTTTTTCTAAGGCTAATAATTTCATTTCATCCGTTGGATCATTTATAGTTGTTATAATAGAAGGATTTCTCTTTATCATTTCAATAAATCTTGATTCTTCCATATGGTACCTCCCCATCTATTATCATTTTTTTAGTTATTTAAAATCATAATTACTTTTCATTATAGTTTATATACTTTTTGTGTCAATTTAAACAGTATAATTATGGAAATAACTAGAAAAAATAACTAATTTAAATTTTAACTTTTATAATTATAAACTTTGTGAATTTAACATATTTATACTATAATTCATAATCTATAGTAAATCTAAAATCAAGGGGTTAAAATTATGAATAATATATTTGGTTATAAAATTTCAAATTCTCAATATCCACAAATGAAAATTATTGAAACGCCTAGATTTATACTTAGACCGGCAACATTACAAGACGTTCCTGATATTTATGAATATCTTTGCAATGAGAAAGTAGTACAATATCTACCTTTCAATGCACATAAAACTATTAATGACACAAAAAGATTTGTTCAGGTATTTTTTATAAATAATTATAAACAAGGTAAAGTAGGTAATTATGTTATTTATCACAAAAGTGATAAAAAAGTAATTGGAAATATAGGGATTAACAATATAAGGACTAAATCAAAAGAAGGTGAAATAGGAATTTGTATAAATCCTAAATATTGGGGTAATGATTATTCTACAGAATTGACAGTAATAACTCTGATTACAGGCTTTGAACTATTAGATTTGGATAAATTGGTGGCATTAACATATTCTGAAAATAAGTATACACCAAAATCTCTAAACAACTTAGGATTTAAATATGTTAAGACATACAAGCCTAAAAGAAACCTCCAAATATCTCATAGGTTTGAACTAACAAAATCAGATTATTTGAAATTGAAGAAAGAATATTTGCCTAAATTAGTAAAAGGATTTTATTGATACAATTAAATAAGTATTTATCATAGCAAATCATATTATAATAATATTAAAGGGGGAATAAGTATCATGTTAACTTATTATATAAATTTAATATTATTTTTCATATCATTATTTACACTAATTTACTTCATCTACAAACCAAAGAAGAATTACGCATTTATTTTTAAAACTATTACTAGTATTTTATTTATCTCTACAGGGATAATATGTCATATGAAGTCACCAGGAGATAATTATTATTTTTTATTAATAATTATTGGTCTGATTTTTTCTTTATTTGGAGATATGTTCCTTGCACTTAAAATTAATCATAAAGATGGTTCTTTGAATAAGTACTTCCTTTATGGAGTTGTTAGTTTTTCACTAACTCATATAATGTATATCATTGCTTTTGTTCATCTAAGTTTCTTTAATTTTATTGATTTACTAGTAGCTTTACTTTTAGCCTTTGTTGCTATTTTAGTATTAAAATCCAATAAAAATATAGACTTCAAAAATATGCTAGTACCGGCAAGTATTTATTCTTTTATTATTTGCTTAATGACTTTTGAATCTATTAAACTAGTATTTTTATTAAAATTTAATATGGGAACATGTTTACTGCTAGTTGGTGCCTTGTTATTCATATTCTCAGATATAGTCTTATCTTTTATATTATTTAATAAACATCATAAAAAGTATTTATCTGCAGTAAACTTAATTACTTATTATACTGGTCAATTTCTCATCGCTTCAACTTTGTTGTTCTTTTAATATTTTGAACATAACAAGGGACATATCTTTATTGATATGTCCCTTCAATATTATAACTTCCTAATATTATCTTAAAATTATTAGTCCATCAAATTATATTCTTCATATAACGGATATTTTTCTGTAAGTCCTGTAACTAGATTTTTAGCCTTATCTTCTAAATCATAAGTTAAACATAAGTCTATAGCCTCTGCTATAACTACCATGTCCTCTTCTTTCATTCCTCTAGTGGTAACTGCTGCACTACCTACCCTTATTCCACTAGTTACATTTGCTCCATTTGGATCAAAAGGAATTGCATTTTTATTTGTAGTGATATAAGCTTCATCTAATCTCTTTTCAGCTTCTTTTCCTGTTATTTTTTTATTAGTCAAATCAAGTAATATTAAATGATTATCTGTACCTCCAGTTAATAATTTAAAATCTCTTTTCATTAGTTCTTCAGCTAATTTCTTGCAATTTTTCACAACTTGATTTTGATATTCTTTAAACTCATCACTTAATGCTTCTTTAAAACAAACAGCTTTGGAGGCAATTATATGTTCTAATGGTCCTCCTTGAGTCCCTGGAAATATAGCTTTATCTATAGCTTTTGCATATTTTTCCTTACAAAGAATTATTCCTCCACGAGGTCCTCTTAAAGTTTTATGAGTTGTACTTGTTACAAAATCTGCCACTTCGCAAGGATTTTCATGAAGTCCTGCTGCTACTAAACCTGCAATATGAGCCATATCAACCATTAACAATGCTCCCACTTCGTCAGCTATTTCTCTGAATTTTTTAAAGTCAATCGCTCTAGGATAAGCACTTGCCCCTGCCACAATTAGCTTAGGTTTCACTTCATGAGCAACTTTTCTTACATTATCATAGTCAATAAATCCATCTTTAGTTACTCCATATTCATGGAATTCAAAATATTGTCCAGATATATTTGCAGGAGAACCATGAGTTAAATGACCACCTTGAGATAAATTCATTCCCATTACTTTATCTCCTGGTTTTAATATAGCAAAATAAACTGCTATATTTGCATTTGCTCCAGAGTGAGGTTGTACATTGGCATGTTCTGCTCCAAAGATTTTCTTCAATCTTTCTATTGCCAAAGTCTCAACTTCGTCAATATGTACACATCCTCCATAGTATCTGTTACCGGAGTATCCCTCTGCATATTTGTTAGTCAAATGACTCCCCATAGTTTCCATTACTGGCATTGATACTATATTTTCCGATGCTATTAGCTCTATATTTCTTTGTTGTCTAAGTAGTTCTTTCTTCATACTGTTATAAACTTCCATGTCAGCTTGTTTTAAATTTTCAAACATACTCATCATCCTTTCATTTATAACCTACTGTTGACAAATAATAAATCTGTAATTTCCCCTACTATAAATATAGCATTTTTTTCACATAATATAATATATAAATTTAATGTATTATCAATATATTTTAATTTTTTCATTTAACATACTATAACAACTCTTTCACCTATATAAAACTGATCAATAAACTTCCAACTGTTATTAGCACAAGTATAATTGTAATCACTTTTCCTAAAGTATGAGCCATATTAATACTCCACCCCATACCTAATCTTTTTTCTACCATAAGTTTTGGATCTTCTTTGTTATAATAAATAAAACCATAGATCCACTTTTCATCGTCATTTTCAATGGTATACATATTTCTACTCTTGGGTTTTATACTACTTAACATAAGGTAAAAGTAAATTACAGGCACTACTATAAAAATTGGGATTATACATGATCCTATAGTTAGCCACATGGGCATATCTTTTTCTTGTACCATAAATATTGGTATTGTAGATGTAATAGATTGAATACTAAGAGTTAAAGCAAGAAAAGAATATTCTATGCCATTTAAGTATTTTAAAGCTTTCTTTCTATTTACTTCTAAATTTTTATTGTCTATATAAGTATTTCCCGCTACACTTCCTATGCCTATTACAGCAAATAATAGTACCATGGATATATCTATAAAACTAGTAAAAAACACGTTTAGTATATTTTTTTCAGAGTATCCATTTGGTTTACCATATGCTCCCCAGTGTGTGATTATAGTGTCTGGCATATTTTTATAGCTTAATAATACGTATACAAATGATACAAGAGATAATATTATACATATTCCAAATAGTATTTTAAATTTCTTTATTATTTTTTTCTTTTCCTTTGCAAGAATTTCATCTTCTTTTATTATTACTCTTATAGGTACTTGTTCTTTATTATTATATAGCTGTAAATTAGCTAAATAAGCATCTTTTACATATTTAACTTTTTTATATTCTATTGTTAAAATTAAAAAGAACAAAGTAAGATATATGGTAGTGGAAATTATAATATTAGCACCTATATTTAAATCAAATATAGTTTTTAGGATTAAATATACCATGATACTTAAAAACAATGATACATTTAATTTTCTTTTAAAATCTTTATTTATCTTAACTTTTAAATCTTCTTCTATAATTATTTCGTTTATGTATACTCCAAAAAAGTATTTCCTACTACTTAATGATTGTGTACTTAAGGCTATTAAATGTGTAAATAATATTATAAGTATAAATACTATATAGTTTAGAAAAAACATACGCTCCCCCTCCGTCTTTATGCTAATTATAATTTACTGTCCAAAAAACTTGTATATAAATAGAATATTTAAATTTTCTGTTTATATGTTTTATATTATAGGAACTTGAAATAAAATATCAATTACTTTTCCTAAAGTATGGTTTTTTATGCATAAGTTACATTTAGGTCTTCTTATAAAAATCTAAAAATAAAAGGCCTTTTCAAATCTACGGCCTTCTTAGGACATAGTTCATGACAACAAAAACATCTTATGCAATTATCTAAATTTATATTAGGACCATTTTCTTTCATGTCTATAACTTTAGGAGGACAAACCCTGCTACATACTCCACACTTTACACATTCTTTGTAATTTATTACTGGTTTCCCTGCCAATTTTTTATTTATAATAATCTCAATATTTCTAGGTACTTTACCTCTTAGAAAACTAATACTTTTATTTGAAGGTATTTTAAAATCCTTAATTACTTTATCTTCTAATTTTTCTCCTAATAAACAAATATCCGAAAAGTCTTTTTCTATTAAGTTTCGCTCAACACATCTTTGTACTGTTGGAACCTTAAGTGGCTCTAAATTTATAAGTTTACAGGCAATAACATCTATAGCATAAGGGCTAGGAGAGGCTAGTAATACACCTATTTTTCTAGGCACACCTGCAGTTGGACCTTCACCTTCCATGCCAACTACACCGTCCATGATGGTAAGGATTGGTGATACAAAAGCACATATATCAACTAATGATTCTGTAAAATCCTTAACTTCAGGCATTTTAAAATGATACTCAGCCTTTTTCACCCCAGGTATTACTCCAAATAAGTTTTTTACCCCTCCTGTAAAAGTTGCCATTGCATGAGTTTTTAATTTGCAAATATTTATAACATGATCTACTTCAACTATAGGCTTTATTACTGTCATGTATTTTAGTATTTTTCCATTGGTATTTTCTACTTTTATTTCTGAAGTATCATAATTCAATTTAATATTAAGTTCTTCACATACTTTTTCTATCCCACAAGCTTTGTATACACCTTTTAAAGATGATTTTGTGTAAGGTCCTCCTGGACTATCCCCAACTATTACCCTGCATCCAAGCTCCAAAAGTTGTTCAGCCATAATTTTTAATATCATAGGATGAGTAGTTGCCATTTCTTCTGGCAATTTTTTTGCAACAAGATTCATTTTTATAAATACTGTACTATTTTTCTTTACATACTTTTCAAGTCCACCTAAATCATGTAACAATTTTTTTAATTGGGATTTTACTTCTTCATATTTATAACTATCGCAACTTCTTAGTGACACTTCTTTCATGTTATATCTCCTTTTTATAATATTCCTTTTTTAACTACTTAATTAATTGTATCATTTCATAATAACGGGTTAGAAAATAAAAAACTTCTGAGAAATAAAGGTTTTTTATTTCTCAGAAGTTTTTTATTTTCTAATTTAGTATATTTTGATTTTTAAAAGTAGGGCAGCTTTTCATTATGCCTTCCCATAATGCATTTATGTAAATCTCAAATGTATCATAATCATGCTTAAATAGCTCATCTGGCAAAGTAACTTGTACAGATTTAGCAATAACTAAAATTCTATTATAAAAATCATGATACTGATCATATTTAATCATTTCAAGTAATTTTAATATTTCTAATTCATGTAACTCAGCTTTTTGTCCAATATCATATCCTACATTACTTATCATATTTATTTCTTCCATAGGTACACCAACTTCCATAATATTATAGTTTTTCAATAAAATTATAAAAATAAAAGCTTAAAAGATTAGTCCAAATTAAACAAAAACCATGAAGATACATTAATTATTTTAATTAATATAAAAATTCATGATTTATATACATTGCTATTAGATTTTATTATTTTTACATTTTTCACTCTAGCATTAAATACATTATATGTGATTTACACATCACATACAATCTATTTTCAACGACATTTTCTCCGTATTTTCAACACTACTTATTAATTATATAATCCTTACAATTGGTAACTCCATACCACTCACATTCTTTACAAATATCATCAAATATATCTTCTGTCATATTATCATATACTAATGCTTCTAATTCACTATAATTGTAAAATCCCTCTTGTAAATTAAAATATCTGGCAACCTTTAAGTCAAGCAATTTTACTTTGTATTGAGATGAGCAAAGATTTTCATCTTAAAATCTTCACTGTATCCATTTCCACTGTAAGCTCTCATACAAAGCAAATGATGTGGTCTTATTCTTAACATAAACTTACTTTTAGACTTCCTTTCAAAATTTAAATTTATATATGCAAAACCTTGTATTTTCCAGGTATTCATAAGATTATTATAGTATGAAAATACTAAGTTTTATAGTATAATATTAAGTAATCTTAGTTAGTTTTAATTTTAAATTTCCCCATTATATAGGAGGAAATTTATGAAAGAATTAGTAATAGGAAATTTAATTGCAAAAGTACCTATAATACAAGGCGGCATGGGTATTGGTGTATCTAGATCATCTTTAGCATCTGCCGTTAGTAATGCTGGTGGAATCGGGGTTATATCAGGTGTTAACATTGGGTATGACGAAGATGATTTTGAAAATAACACTTTACAAGCAAATTTAAGAGCTTTAAAAAAGCACCTTAAAATAGCTAAAGAAAAATCCAATAATGGTATTATTGGTGTTAATTTAATGGTAGCTATGAATTATTACGAAGAACATGTAAAAACAGCAATAGAATCTGGCTGTGATTTAATAATTTCTGGAGCTGGGCTACCTTTGCAGTTGCCTAAACTAGTAAAAAATAGTGCAACTAAAATAGCTCCTATTGTATCATCATCTAAAGCAGCACAAGTTATCCTAAAAATGTGGGATAAAAAGGACAAGACAACAGCTGATTTAATAATTGTAGAAGGTCCTAAAGCTGGTGGTCATTTAGGTTTTAGTAATGATGAATTAGATGATATAAAATCAATTAATTATGATGATGAATTCATTAAAATTCTAGATATCACAAAAACATATGAAGAAAAATACAATAAAAAAATACCAGTAATTGCTGCTGGCGGAATATCTTGCAGACTTGATGTGAAAAAATATTTAGATTTAGGCGCTAGTGGCGTTCAAGTAGGTACTAGATTTGTTGCTACTTATGAATGTGATGCACATGATAACTTTAAACAAACTTATGTTAATGCCAAGGAAGAAGATATTCAAATAGTTAAAAGTCCTGTTGGACTTCCTGGAAGAGCAATAAAAAATAAATTTATTGATAAGGTATCATGTTCAAGACCTAAAATTACAAAGTGCTACAATTGTTTAATTCCTTGTAATCCTAAGGACACACCTTATTGTATTTCAACTGCTTTGATAAATGCAGTAAAGGGTAATGTGGATGATGCTCTATTATTTTGTGGAGCAGACGCATACAAAATAAATGAATTAAAATCAGTAAAAGAAGTTATTGATGAATTAACTTATAACATATAAACCATAAATAATAAATAATAAAAACTGGCTAACTCTATTGGAATTAGCCAGTTTTTATTGAACGTAATTTATTATTTTACCTCCTATTTTTAATTGCTTAATAAATGTATTGTATCAATAATTTTAAACAATAAAAAATGAAGGATCTACTGATTATATCGTATCCCCTCCATTTTTATTATTTTAATTTCCCATTTTTCTAAATTTGTCATATCTGTTATTTAATAATTCATGAGAATCTATATGAATTAAATTCTCTAAATCCTTCAATATATATTCTTTTATATTTTCAGCTGCCTGAAGTGGGTTTGCTTGAGCACCATTTTCTGGCTCCATAATAATGTCATCTATTATGCCAAAATCTTTTAAGTCATGAGAAGTTATCTTCATGGCTAGAGCCGCCTTTTTTGCCTTACTTACATCTTTCCATAGTATAGATGCAAATCCTTCTGGAGATAAAATGGAATAAATTGAGTTTTCCATCATATATACTTTATCACCTAGCGCAAGAGCTAATGCTCCACCACTACCTCCTTCTCCTATGATTATTGATATTACAGGAGTTTTCAAACTACTCATTTCTAGTAAGTTTTGAGCTATAGCATGACCTTGGCCTCTTTCTTCCGCTCCTATACCACAAAATGCTCCAGGAGTATCTATAAAACAAATTACAGGCCTTTTAAATTTTTCTGCTTGCTTCATTAGCCTTAATGCTTTTTTATAACCTTCTGGATGAACCATACCGAAGTTCATATCTATATTTTCTTTTGTGGTTTTTCCTTTGTTAATTCCAATAACTGTTACATTTATATCATTTATACTACCAATTCCACCAATTACAGCCCTATCATCTCTAAAAGATCTATCACCATGAAGTTCAATAAATTCATCAAATATGTTTTCTATATAAAATTTAGCATTTGGTCTATCTTTATGTCTTGCAAGATTAACCTTATCCCATATTATGTTTTCATTATTTTGCATTTTCTCTCACCCCATGTAATTTTAAAACTTTGTATAAATAGTTTCTTAAATCCCTTCTTTTAACAATAGAATCTATAAATCCTTTTTCCAAAGCAAACTCTGCACTTTGGAAATCTTCTGGTAGCTTTTCATTTATAGTATTTTCTATTACCCTTCTTCCTGCAAATCCAATTACTGCATTTGGCTCACTTATGATTATATCACCTTCCATGGCAAAACTAGCTGTAACACCACCTGTTGTAGGATGAGTTATTACACTAATATATAAAAGTCCTGCCTCATTATGTTTTGATATTGCTAAAGAAGTTTTGGCCATTTGCATAAGTGAAAATATTCCTTCTTGCATTCTAGCTCCACCAGATGCTGTAAAAATAATAAGAGGAAGTCTATTCTTTGTTGCATACTCTACAATACATGTTATTTTTTCCCCTACAGCACATCCCATACTGCCCATCATAAAGTTACTATCCATAATGGCAGTTGCTACCTTTAGAGAATTAATTTCTCCAGTTCCTGTTATGACAGCTTCTTTTAGGCCAGATTTGGCTTGATTTAGTTCTAATTTGTCTTCATATCCTTCAAAACTTAAAGGGTTTTTAGTTTCTATCTCTTTAAATAGTTCCACAAATGTATTTTTATCAAATATTTGATTTATTCTATTCTTTGCAGAAATAATAAAATGATGCCCACATCCTATACATACCTTGTAGTTTCTCTCTAAATCTTCTTTATAAAGTATGTTTTTACATTTAGGGCAATTAGTCCATTTCCCATTAGGTATATTTGGAGTATGGGAACTATCTTCTAAATTTCTAGTGCTTACTGTCACATATTCTCTTTTTCTAAATAAATTTTTAAGCATTATTATTCACCAACTTATTCTCTATAAAAGAAGTATTATAATTTCCATTTATAAAATCTTCATGTTCCAGTATTTCATATTGAAAATCTATATTTGTTGTAACTCCACCTATGGCAAATTCATCTAGGGCTCTTTTCATTTTAATTATGGCAGTCTCTCTGTCATCTCCGAAAGTTATAAGCTTTCCTATCATAGAGTCATAATATGGTGGAATTTCATATCCACAATAAATAGCACTATCAACCCTAACTCCTAAACCTGATGGAGTATATAATTCTGTTATTACACCTGGACATGGTCTAAAATTATTCTTTGGATCCTCTGCATTTATTCTACACTCTATAGCATGGCCAGATATTTTTATATCTTCTTGCCCAATTTCCATCTTCATACCTGAGGCTATCTTTAACTGTTGTTTTACTATATCTATATTTGTAACCATTTCTGTAATAGGATGCTCAACTTGAATTCTTGTATTCATTTCCATAAAGTAAAATTCACCACTATCATCTACTAAAAATTCTATAGTTCCTGCATTTTTATAATCAACAGCCTGAGCTGCTTTAACTGCAACTTTCCCCATTTTTTCTCTTAGATCATCATTTAGAAAAACAGATGGGGCCTCCTCTAAAACTTTTTGGTTATTTCTTTGCAATGAACATTCTCTTTCACCTAAATGAATTACATTCCCATATTCATCAGCCAATATTTGGAATTCAATATGTCTTGGATTTTCTATAAACTTTTCAATATATACCTTATCTTCGCCAAAACAAGCTTTTGATTCTAATTTGGCAGCTTCAAAATTACGTTTAAATTCTTTAATATCTCTTACTATTCTTATTCCCTTGCCTCCACCACCAGCAGCGGCTTTTATCATCAGTGGAAATCCTATATTTTTAGCTAAATCTTGGGCATGATCATAAGAAAGTATTTCACCTTCATATCCTGGTACAACAGGAACATGTGCTTTTTTCATTATTTCTCTAGCTCTTGCTTTATCGCCCATTAGCTCAATAGTTTCATAATCTGGTCCAATAAATTTTATATTGCATTCTTTGCACATTTTTGCAAACTTTGGATTTTCTGATAAAAATCCAAAACCAGGATGTATACCTTCACATCCAGTTAAAACACATGCACTTAAAATATTTGTCATATTTAAATAACTATCTTTACTAAGCGGTCCTCCTACACAAACAGCTTCATCTGCCATTTGTGTATGAAGGGCATCTTTATCTTGCTCAGAATAAATAGCCACAGTTCTTATATTAAGCTCTCTACAAGCCCTAATTATTCTTACTGCAATTTCACCTCTGTTAGCTATAAGAATTTTCTTTAACATAATATCACCTACCCAATAGCAAACATTATTTCGCCTTCACAAACTATACTTCCATCTACAGTAGCTTTACCTTTTCCTACACCAATACTTCCTCTTAACTTTACTATTTCTATTTCTAGATTTAGTTTGTCTCCTGGTGTTACTTGCTTTTTCCATCTTACTTTATCTGCTCCAACTAAAAATCCTATTTTACCTTTGAATTCTTCTTGTGACAGTATGCAGATTGCCCCCATTTGAGCCAATGCTTCTAAGATTAATACTCCTGGCATTACAGGATAGTCTGGAAAATGTCCATTGAAAAAGTTCTCATTTATAGTTACATTTTTATATCCTTTTGCACTTTTTCCTTCTACTACTTCTTCAACTCTATCTATCATTAAAAATGGATATCTATGAGGTAAAATATCTTTTATTTCTTTAACAGTTAACATTTATACTCTCCTTACTTTGAATAATGGCTCTCCATATTGAACCATTTTTCCATTTTCACTTAATACACTAACTATTTCACAATCAAATTCTGCACTAATTTCATTCATAAGTTTCATAGCTTCAACAATACAGACTACTTCACCTTTGCTTATTTTTTGGCCTATGTTTACAAAAGGACCATCATCTGGTGACATAGCGTCATAAAATGTTCCAACTATTGGTGAAGATATTACTTCCATATCGGTAACATCATCATTGTTTTGAGAAACATTATTTTCTTCAACATTTTCTTTAAATTCTGTTTTTATATCAGCATCATTACTAGAATTATTAACGTCTATTTTCTTTGAATTATTATCACACAAATCATTATTATTAGATGAATAATTTCTTGTAATTGATTTATCCATTTTTATAAACTCTTTTTCATCTCTCATTTCAAAATAAGATAAATTGGAGCTGTTAATAAGTTCAATAAGTTCTTTTACTTCATCAAATCTCATATTTACCTCCTATTTAGTCCCACTTTTTGAATAAAAGTGTGGCATTATGACCACCAAATCCTAATGAGTTACTTAAAGCATATTTAAGCTCTTTTTCTCGTCCCACATTAGGAACATAGTCTAAATCTAATTCCTCTTCACCTTCACTATAACCTATAGTTGGATGTATAAATCCTTCTTGTAAAGATTTTATACAAACTATGGATTCTATTGCTCCAGCTGCTCCTAACAAGTGACCTGTCATAGATTTAGTTGAAGAAATAGGAATATTTTTTGCGTCTTTTTCAAATACTTTTTTAATCGCTCTAGTTTCAAATAAATCATTATACGGTGTTGATGTACCATGAGCATTTATATAAGAAACTTCACTTGGGCTTATACCAGCTTCGTCAATGGCATCTTTCATTGCTTTTGATGCACTTATCCCCTCTGGATCTGGAGAAGTTATATGATAGGCATCACAAGTTGACCCATATCCTACTATTTCACATAGTATATTTGCTCCCCTTTTCAGTGCATGATCTAAACTTTCCATAACTAATATACCTGCACCTTCTCCCATAACAAATCCACTTCTATCTTTGTCAAATGGTATAGATGCTCTTTCAGGTATATTTTTAGAGTTTAAAGCTTTCATATTACTAAATCCAGCTATAGCTATAGTTGTAATAGACGCTTCACATCCTCCACTTATCATTACATCTGCATATCCATGTTTTATATGTCTAAATGCATCTCCTATATTATTAGTTCCTGTAGCACAAGCTGTTACAGCTGATGTACAAGTTCCTTTCGCACCATATTTAATAGCAATATTAGCAGCACCTGCATTGATTATAGTCATAGGAATATACATTGGAGATATTCTTTTAGGTCCTTTTTTGTACAAATTTCCAAATTCATTTTCATGAGTATGGAAACCTCCTATACCTGAACCAACCATTACACCAACTCTATTTTTATCTATTTCATCCATATTAATACCTGACTGTTTTATGGCTTCTTCACTTGCTATAAGCGCATACTGTGTAAACTTATCAAGTCTTCTACATTCTTTTTTATCTAAATAATCTTCTATTTTTAAGTCTTTGACTTCTCCAGCAATTTTTACATCTAGATTTTCAACGTCCATTGACTTAATAAAGTCGATTCCTAATTTTCCATTTTTAGCATTAGTCCAAAATTCTTCAGCGCTATTTCCAATTGGAGTAACAGCACCTATTCCTGTAATAACTACTCTTTTATTCATAAAAACCTCCTACATTGCCATGCCGCCATCCACATGGATGACTTGACCTGTTATATAATCCGATTGATTACTAGCTAAAAATAATGCTAAATTAGCAATATCCTCTGCTTGACCTAATCTTTTAAGAGGCACTTGAGACATTATGTTTTTCTTTTGGTCTTCACTTAATACTTTTGTCATATCAGTATCTATAAACCCTGGAGCAATGGCATTTACATTTATATTTTTGCCTCCAATTTCACGTGCTAAAGATTTTGTCATTCCAATAAGACCTGCTTTTGATGCACAGTAATTCACTTGTCCTGCATTACCTATAACACCAACTACTGAAGACATATTTATTATCTTTCCAGATTTTTGTCTTATCATTATTGGAGTCACTGCTTTTAAACAGTTAAATGCTCCTTTTAAATTAACATCTATAACACTATCAAAATCTTCCTCTTTCATTCTCATTATTAAATTATCTTTTGTTATACCAGCATTATTAACTAGTATATCTACTCTTCCAAAAACTTCTTTAGCTTCTTTTATTAATTTCTCAGCTTCTTCAAAATTACTTACGTTTGCTTTGACAATCAAAGTATCAGATCCTAGTTTATCTAATTCTTCTTTTAACTGAAGAGCTTCTGTTTCACTATTTCTATAATTAAGCACTATATTAGCGCCTTCTTTGGCATATTTTATAGCAATTTCTCTACCTATACCTCTAGAAGCACCTGTAATTACTGCACATTTTCCTTGTAACATTAACTTACCTCCTGTTATTCAAAGCTTAAGCATTAATTTTATCAAGCTTTAAACTTTCAACTGTTTCTCTTAAAGATTTCAAATCTTCTATATTATAGATTTTTACATCTTTATTTATTTTCTTTACAAATCCAGTTAAAGTTTTACCTGGACCTACTTCTATAAAAGTATTAACTCCTCTGTCAATTAAATCTTTTATACTTTTTTCAAAAAGTACTGATGACATTATTTGTTGTCTTAATAACTCCTTAACATCATCACCTTCTTCATAAGGGCTTCCCTTTACATTAGAGTAAACTGTCTTTTTAAATTTATTTATATTTGCTTTTTGTAATTCTTCATAAAATTTATAACTAGCTTTTTCATATATAGAACTATGGAAAGGTCCACTTACTTTTAAAGGTACTACCATTCCTTTTAGTTCTTTTCCTATTTTTATGCTAGCTTTTATTGCCTTGTGCTCCCCTGATATTACAACTTGACCAGGACAGTTATAGTTTGCACCTTCCACAAGTCCAAACTCACTAGCTCTTTTTATAAGTTCTTCAACTTTGTCATTATCAAGCTTTAGTACCGCTGCCATCGTTCCTTCTTCTGGGCTTACCTCTGAATCCATAATCTGTGCTCTTGTTTTTATAAGTTTCATCCCATCTTCAAAAGAAAGCATTCCACCATATACTAAAGCTCCATATTCTCCTAAAGATAATCCTAAAGCATAGTCAGCTTCAACCCCTGACTCCTCCAAAGCTTTTTGGCAGGCTAGAGATGTTAGCATTATTGCAGGCTGGCTATTTTTAGTTCTAGTTAATTCTTCAATAGAACCCTTGAAAATTAAATCCTTTATAGGCATATCTAGAATTTCTTCACCTTTATCAAATATGTTTTTGCAACTTTCTATGTTTTCATATAAATCTTTTCCCATATTTATATATTGGGAACCTTGGCCTGGAAAAAGAAATGCTATTTTATTACTCATTGCAAACCCTCCCAAGTACTAAGTCTAGTTCACTTATTAATTCATCTATAATTTCTTTACAAGTTTGCTTTTTACTAACAAGCCCTGCTATTTGACCTGCCATAACACTACCGTTATTAACATCACCATCTACTACAGCTTTTCTTAGAGCTCCTTTTCCTAAAGCTTCTATTTCTTCTGGGTTAGCATTAGTTTTTTCAAGTTTTATATACTCTCTAGTAAGTTTATTTCTTAAAACTCTAACTGGATGAGATGTACTTGTTCCTGTAACTTCAGTATCTATATCTTTTGCGTTTAAAACTCTATCTTTATAATTTTCATGAACCCTGCATTCTTTTGATACTAAAAATCTAGTTCCCATTTGGACTCCACAAGCTCCAAGCATAAATGATGCTGCTATACCTCTTCCATCACCTATACCTCCTGCTGCTATTACAGGGATATCCACTGCATCCACAACTTGTGGTACTAAACTCATAGTTGTCAATTGACCAATATGACCTCCTGCTTCCATCCCTTCTACTATAACTGCATCTGCGCCGAATTTTTCCATTCTTTTTGCAATTGCTACAGAAGGGACAACAGGTATTACTTTCACATTGTGTTTTTTCCAATTTTCAATGTATTTTCCAGGACTTCCTGCCCCAGTTGTTACTACAGCAACTTGTTCATCACATACTAACTTTGCAATTTCGTCAATATTGTCTCTCATAAGCATTATGTTTATGCCAAAAGGCTTTTTTGTAAGTGATTTAGTTTTTTTGATTTCAGCTCTAACGTCTTCTGTATCCCCTACTCCACTTATAATTCCTAGGCCTCCTGCTTCACTAACCGCTGCTGCTAAAGTAGCATCTGATATCCAAGCCATACCGCCTTGAATTATTGGATATTTTATATTTAGTAATTCTGTTATCCTTGAAGTTTTCATATTTCCTCCTGTAACCATATCTTATTATTTTGTCTTTTCTTCTATATAGTTAACTACGTCCTTTATAGTTTTCATACTTTCTGGTGCTTCTACTTCTATTCCAAATTCTTCTTCTATTTCTATTATTAATTGGAATGTGTCTAATGAGTCTATTCCTAAAGATGCAAAAGTACTGTCTAATTTTATTTCATCTCTCTCTATTGATAAGTTTTCTTCCATTATTCCTTGTAATTTTTCAAATATCATTTTTTTATCCTCCATAAATTTAATAATTTTTATTATTTTCGTAATCTTAATTTACTTTCTTACTTTAGTTATCTTAGTTAGTTCTTTAATCTTAGTTAATCTTGTTAATTTTAAATTTCCTAAATTTTAATTTATTTTCAAATTAAATAGCCCAATTTATTAAAGTTGCTCCATAAGTAAGGCCTGCACCAAATCCGACTAATATAATTTTACTATCTTTTTTTAATAATCCTTTTTCATTCATATCACTAAGTGCAATTGGTATAGATGCTCCTGAAGTATTTCCATACTCCTCCATATTCATATAAAACTTATCTATATCTACTTTTAACTTTTTAGCAGCATATTGAATAATTCTTACATTTGCTTGATGAGGAATTATATAATCAATATCATTAATATCTAAATTATTTTCTTCCAGTATTTTGTTAATTGAATTTACTATAACAGAGATAGCAAACTTAAATATTTCACCACCGTCCATTCTTAATTTAGAATCTCTAATGATTTTGCTTTCTACAAATGGACTATCTACATCATTACCTCCAATTGTTAAACATTCATATTTTTCTCCTACTGATTTGCAAAAAGAGCTTATAAGTCCTATGTTATCACTTTTTGATAAAACAGCTGCTCCTGCACCATCACCAAATAATACACACGTAGATCTATCTTCCCAGTCAAGTGACTTTGAAAGATTTTCAGCGCCTATAACTAGAGCGTGTTTGTAATTATTTGATCCTATCATAGCTTTTGCCACATCTAATCCATATATAAATCCAGAACAAGCAGCGCTTATATCAAAGGCAAGGGCATTATCTGTACCTATAATACTTTGAACTATGCATGCAGTAGATGGAGTAAACATATCTGGTGTACAAGTTGCAACTATTAACAAATCCACATCCAATGGACTTATATTTGCATTTTCCAAAGCTTTTTCACCAGCTTTTGCTGCCATATCAGATGTATTCTCGCCTTTAGAAATATATCTACTTTTTATGCCAGTTCGTGAATAAATCCATTCGTCACTAGTATCAATGATTTCACTTAACTGATCATTAGTAACTAAATTGGAAGGTGTGTATTTTCCTAAACCTTCTATAATTACCTCTTTCATAGATTTCTCCTTCTTTTATCTTTGAATTTAAAATATCTTGATTGTCAAAATATAATATTCAAAATAATCTAAAGTTATTAATAAATTAATAATTTAGCTTTATTTTGATATTCAAACTATATTACATCCAAATGAATAAGTCAACCTCTTTTACATAAATTTTTCTCTTGTAATTAATTGTTATTTTTCTCTTATTATAGTCATAGCGTTGGCAATAGCGTAATCTTTGCCATGAGATATTGATACCTTTATTTCTAAAACATCATGATTTTTACATATTTGTTCTAAGTTGTTATGTGTTTTTACTATAGGCTTTCCTAATTCATCTCTTAGCACTTCTATATCTTTTAAATTGTATCCCCTTATACCTAATCCCAAAGATTTACTAACCGCTTCTTTTGCTGCGAAATTTCCAGCTATAGTTTCTGCTCTATATCCTTTTGATTCAAATAATTCTATTTCTTTATCTGTAAATAGCTTTTTTAAGAAGGTTTCTCTTTTTACTAATGCTTTTTTTATTCTTTCGATTTCTATAATATCTATTCCTATATCTAAAATATTCATAATATCCTCCATTAATAAATATGATTTCTATTTTTGATTATAATTGTATTATTTATACATTCTATCACTAAATTTACATGAACTGTAAAATTATTAAATATATTGTACTAAATTCACTTCGTACAAAAAAACATTGTCGTTTAACAATACCTTTCCATTTATTATTAAATTTTAGATTTTATATAATCTATATCTCCAATTAAAATATCAACCTTCTCTCTATAATTTTTGTTATATTCTAATACTAAATCTGCTTTATCAGTGTATTTTTTGTATGCTTCAATAAACTTTTCCATACTTAACTTTCCATAACTTATTGAATCATGGTTGTCTTTATCTTCATTATTATGTAAATGATAAGATACTATTTTATCTTTTAATTCTCTAATAACATACTCCAAATCCCATTTACAAAAGCATGACCAATGTCTATTAATACATCATGATTACTTTCTCTGCAAATCTTAATAAACTCTTCCTTATCAAACAACATATTCTGATTGGATATTACGTCAGCATTTTCTATTACTATATTGGCATTATAATCTTTAGATAATTCATTCAATTCTTCTAAATTTATTTTAGAGTTGTTAATCATCATTTCTTTGTCATGTATTTTGCAATTATTATGATGATACACAATATATGAACTGTTTAATTCCTTATCATGAAATTCTGTAAATAGCTCTATTCCCATATCTTCGTATTGAATATTTTCCAGTATATTAAATACTTCATCCAGCTGATTTGCTTTATACATATTTGTACTTATAAAAATATTCATCCTATATCTCCTCTGGGTATCCTATTGACATCGTTGTTTCTCTATTTAATAAATGTATTTTTTGAAAATTAGTTTTCTGTGAAATAAAAAATAAACCTGTATCTACGAACTATAGACATTAACTTAAATTATTTATAATAATTTCTACTTCATCCCTGAAATTATTATAATCATATTTATTTTTAATTTCATTGATGTTGTCTACCTTGCCATTTGACAGTTTATATATTTCGTCTTTCATGACATCATAAATCAATTCATTACTTTCTACTCTATCTTTCCAATTGATATGTAACTTATCTAAAAGCACTCCTTCTAATGAACCAACATAGTAATATAAATTTTTATCCATGAATCCATTTAGGCCAGAGCCTTTTACAAAATTCTCTAACGTTTCTTTTGTAAATATATCTTTAAATTCTACTACTTCTCCATTTACAGTGAGTGGTGGCTTCACAGTATCTCCCACTAAATTAGCATAGCCATATTCTATATATTGAGCACATCCTTCCAAGGTTTCAACTTGCTTTTCTTGCTTCATATCTGGAAATTTATTATAACGATATTCTCTTGCTGTAACATAATCACTTAAAACATTTATTAATTCATCTCTATTACTTATTTCATTAGCTTTGTCCAAAATAGAACACTCTAATAATAAAAGTTGATACTGATCTTTATTTCTTTTATCTATAAGAATACTAGAAGATAATTTATCTACATTTTTCCACAAAGGTACTTGCCTATATTCGTGAAACACCTCATGCATTAAAAAATATTTAAATGACTTTTCTGTATTCATATTCGTGGCATTCGAAGGATTATACTTAAATAAAGTAACATGCTGAGTTCCTATATCTGAAAAAGTAAAATTTATCGGTAACCATGTCTTAAACAATGATGGTGATAAAAAAGATACTCTATAAATAGGTGGCAAGTTCATCTCTTTAGGAACTTCTATTCTTTTAGATAATATTGGGTTTACCAGTTTATCAACTCCCACAATATATGAGTATGCATGTAACATTCCTCTATCCTTACTTACTGGAGTTAATACAAGTGGTATATTATTAAAGTTATATCCTTCCTTCCATATTTCACCCGAATTATTATTATATGTTTCATAAATTTGTGAAAGTTGCTTTATCATACTCTTATCCATATTACTTAGCGAACTATATTCTGTATTAAACAGCTTATTAATCCCTATTATACCTGTAATTCCTAATAGTAAAATCAATAAAGTTGTTCTAAAAAAAATCTTCGTCTTATGTTTCATATTGTCTCTCCTTATATAATATTCTGCAGTACACGTAGCACTGTTAAATATTACACTTTTTTATTTATAAGTATTAATTATAACTATATTTCATAATTAACGTACTTTTATTTTGCATTATTAAACTTAATATTTTATTAACTAAATCTTAATAAAATATTAAGTTTAGTATAGTCATAATTTCTAGATTCTGGTTGATTTCCAAGTATTAATTACATCTACTAATATTGATGATACCATTGCTATACAAAGTAGCAAATTAAATAGTTTATTTCTCATAAATTCTCCCTATTTTTACTTTTATCTTAATTTATTATACAAAATGATCCTTATATTACCCTAATTATTTATTTCTATATAAAGGATATTTATAATATTTTTCTATAGATAAAACAAAACTACCAATCTATTTTAATTAAGATAGATTGGTAGCTTTAAATTATTTAATCTTGATAATTATCTTCTTGGTTCATATCAGGGCTTTTCTTAAGCGTAGATGTCCATTCGTTATTTCGTTCATCTTTTTCTTTTACCTCTGCTTTACTTGCCCAAGATATATTTGATGTTGCCCATTGGTTGTTACATTCATTCTTTTTTTTATTTTCCATATTTTTTCTCCTTATTTATATATTTAAATATATTATTTGTAGAAAAAACAGTTATATAAAGTTAATTTTAACTAATTAAAAATCATTTTATAAAGATGTCTAATATAATCAAAATTTCTTATAACTTGTGTGTTATGTTCTACTACTATTTCTGTATTTCTCATATAAACTATTTTTTAATAGCTTTATAAAATTGTCCACATCAATAGGAAGCAATCTTGTTGTTGGTTCATCAATTATATATAGGTTATTTTTCTCCTTGCTATCTATTAATTCCTTTGCTAATTTTAGTCTCTATTCTTCTCTTCCTGATAATGTGGTAAAAGTTTAACCAAATTCTAAATACCCAAACCCAAGTTCTATTTACTATTTTTCACCAAATAAAAAGAAGACTATCTAAAAATGTTTTTAATCATTTTAAGATAGCCTTCTATATGTTATCTAGTAATTAGGTAATTTATTCTTCACAAGTTTCTGCTATTTGCTTTTCTATATCCTCTAATATATCTTCATCATTTTTTAATTTAGAGTATGAAACTTCACCATAATAAGCTTTTAAGTACATTTCTTTTATTTCTGAGAATAAAGGATATCTTGGGTTAGCACCTGTACATTGATCATCAAATGCCTGTTCTACCATTAGATCCAAGTTTTCTAGAAATGCTTTTTCATCTATACCAAACTCTTTTATAGTTTCTGGTATATTTACCTTAGCTTTTAGTTCTTTTATTTTTAATTGTAATTTATCAAATTTTTCTTCATCATCTTTTCCTTCTATTCCTATAAATGTAGCTACTTCAGCATATCTTTTTAACATATTTGGATATTCATATTGTGGGAATGTACCCATTTTTCTTGGTGCTGAGTTAACATTAAAGTCTAATACTAAATTTATTAATAATGCGTTTGCTACACCATGTGGTATATGATGGAATGCTCCTAATTTATGAGCAAGGGAGTGACAAACACCTAAAAATGCATTTGCAAATGCCATACCTGCCATTGTTGAAGCATGAGCCATTTTTTCTCTTGCCTTAGGATCACTAGCACCATTTTCATAGGCTCTTGGCAAATATTCAAATATAGATTTAGTTGCTTGTAGGGCTAATCCATCTGTAAATTCAGTTTGAAGCATCGCTGCATAAGCTTCTAGTGAATGTGTTAGAGCATCTATCCCCGAGGCTGCAGTTAATCCCTTTGGTTGATTCATCATCATATCTGCATCTACTATAGCCATAGTTGGCATTAACTCATAATCTGCAAGTGGATATTTGTGGCCTGTTGTGTCATCTGTTATAACTGCAAATGGAGTAACTTCTGACCCAGTCCCTGAAGAAGTTGGTATTGATACCATCATAGCCTTTTGACCCATTTTAGGGAATTCATATACTCTTTTTCTTATATCCATAAACCTCATTGCCAAATCCATGAAATCTATTTCAGGATGTTCATACATAACCCACATAATTTTAGCTGCATCCATTGCTGATCCTCCGCCAATTGCAATTATACAGTCTGGAACAAATGCTTGTAATTGTTCAGCACCCTTTTTAGCTGTGCTTAATGTTGGGTCTGGTTTAACTTCATAAAAAGTTGTGTGCTTAATACCCATAGCATCTAATTCATCTGTTACTGGTTTTGTATATCCATTACCATATAAGAATTCATCTGTTACTATAAATACTTTTTTACAATCATAATATTGTTTTCCAAGTTCTTGTATAGCCACACCTAAGCATCCTTTTTTAATATAAGTTTTGGCTGGTGTTCTAAACCAAAGCATATTTTCTCTCCTTTCAGCCACTGTTTTAGTATTTAGTAGTTGAAGTGGCCCAACTTGCCCAGAGAAAGAGTTATTTCCCCAAGAACCACAGCCTAATGTTAATGATGGAGCTAGTTTAAAGTTATATAAATCTCCTATACCACCTTGAGATGATGGAGTATTAACTAATATACGACAAGTTTTCATTTCTCGTTGGAATTTTTCAAGTTTTTCTTTGTTGTTTACAACGTCTAAATAAATTCCTGCTGTATGGCCTATACCTCCACCTTTTACAAGGTCATCTGCTTTTTGTACTGCATCGTCAAAATCTTTTGCTTTATACATTGTTAATAGTGGGAATAATTTTTCATGGGATAATGGTTCCGATATGTCTGTTGATGTAGCTTCTCCTATAATTAGTTTTGTATCTCCAGGTAATTCAAATCCTGCTTCTTCAGCCACTTCTGTAGCTGGCCTACCTACCAACTTAGCATTCATAGTTCCAGCTGGTCCAAGTACTATTTCCTTTAATTGTTCTAATTCTTTATTTTCAGGTATATAAGCTTTTCTAGCTATAAATTCATTTTTAACCTCATCATATATTGAAGAATCAACTATAACTGATTGTTCTGATGCACATATTGTGCCATTGTCGAATGTTTTGGAATGTATTATAGAAGACACTGCCATTTTTATGTCACAAGAAGAGTCAAGTATTATTGGTGTGTTACCCGAGCCAACCCCTATAGCTGGTTTTCCTGAAGAATAAGCTGCTTTAACCATTCCTGGTCCTCCTGTAGCTAATATCATGTCTGCTTCTTTCATTATTTCTCCAGATAACTCTACTGATGGTTCATCAATCCAGCCTATTATATTTTCTGGTGCTCCAGCTTTTACAGCTGCATTTAGTACAATTTTAGCAGCCTCAATTGTACAATTTTTTGCTCTTGGATGTGGAGAAAACACTATCCCATTTCTACTTTTTAAGGCTATTAAGCTTTTAAATATTGCTGTAGATGTAGGGTTTGTAGTTGGAATTATACCCGCTAATACTCCTACTGGTTCATAAATCTTTGTAATCCCAAAACCTTCATTTTTTTCTATTACTCCACAAGTTTGGGTATTTTTATAAGCGTTGTAAATATACTCAGATGCATAATGATTTTTTATAACCTTATCTTCTGCAACACCTATTCCAGTTTCTTTAACTGCCATTTTTGCAAGATGTATTCTTTGTTTATTCGCTTCCATTGCAGCTTCAAAAAATATTTTGTCAACTTGCTCTTGAGTAAACAGTGAAAATTGTGCTTGAGCTTTCCTTACTTGCTCCATTTTTTCTTTTAATGTTTCAACATTATTTACCACCATAAATTAAAAACTCTCCTTTTATTTTTTTTGGCTCTTGTTGATTAATTTATTGCTGATAATTTGATATTAGCATAATTTCAACCTAATCAAAACAATTTTTCAGGACTATTATTTAACAATCTAATATATTTTGTCATTATGTTTTATAAATAATAAATTATATGTATTAATAAATATTTAACATTTATTAGATAAAATTCATGTTAGATATATGGGTAAAATCTTTTTAAATTATATTAATCATATATATTAAATATTAAGTAATTTGAATAATTAATTTAGTTTTATTCATTTTTCTAGTTTATGTAATATACTTTCATTAGTTTATTTATATAACTACATATAAAACCTACACACTACTTCGTGTTTTATCTTGTTTATATTTTTCTATTTTTCTAGTTAAAAAAAAGATTATATTGTATACATTTTAATAAAATCTTTGATGTTATTCATAATAAATTTATATCAATTAACAACTTTGTAAATAAAATTTAACATTATTATAAGATGTTTATTTAGATATATTTTTATTTTTATTATTTTCTTATAGAATTCCTCTAATTTATTTTTTGTTTCATAAAAAAAAAGCCAAAGGCATAACCCTTCAGCTTATTTCCATTTACTATTTTACATATAAAATAATTAAATTTTAACTTTTATATTAAAGGTATCACTATACTTTTATTATTATAAGTCTTTACTTCTACAGGTACCTTATATACCTCTTCAATATTTTTAGGAGACATTATCTCTATTCCACCATAATTGTATATTTTTCTGTCTTTCAAAAATATGAATTTATCACAATATCTTAAAGCTAAATTTAAATCATGTATTACAATTATTACGGATATATTATTTTCATGGGCAATCTCATTAACCGTCTTTAATACTTCAAGTTGATTTTTTAAATCTAAGTTACTTGTTGGCTCATCTAATAATAATACTTTAGGTTGTTGCGCTAAAGCTCTAGCTAGCATTACTTTTTGCAACTCTCCTCCACTAAGCTCATCTAAATATCTCAATGAAAAATTTTCTAATCCCATTCTTTTTATTATATCTTCAACAATCTTTATATCTTCTTTAGTTTCACTAACTTTTATATAGGGCTTTCTCCCCAATAATATAGCATCAAATACAGTAAATTTAGTGGCTTCATTTTTTTGAGCTACATAGGCTATCTTCTTCGCAATATCTCCTTGTTTTAACTGAAGCACATCTTCACCTTCCACATAAACACTTCCATGTTGTGGAGAAATAATTCTGTTTAAACATTTTAACATAGTGCTTTTTCCTGCTCCATTATTACCAAGTACTGCTATGCACTCTCCATGTTCCACATCAAATTTTATGTCATCTAAAATATTAGCATTATTTTTATATGAAAATTTTAAGGAATCTATTTTCATCATTATTTTTCAACTCCTTTAAATAAAATATATAAAAATAGTGGAGCTCCCATAAAGGATGTTATAGTTCCTATTGGTAAAATAATTGGAGATATAACCATCCTAGCTATAGTATCACTAAATAACAATAAGAATGCTCCCAATATGGCTGATGCAGGTATTAAATATCTATAGTCGTTTCCTACAAATTTTCTCATTATATGAGGTGCTATTAAACCTATAAAGTTAATTATTCCGACAAAAGACACAATAACTGATGCTGTTAAAGAACTTATTACCATACCTACAATTCTCATAGTTGATACATTTACTCCTAATCCTTTTGCTGTTTGTTCTCCACTTTCTAACGCATTATAGTTCCAGCGATTGTACATAAAATATATAAGTGCCAGCCCAGATACTACTGTTACAATTAATATTTCTCTCCAGGAAGCCCTCCCTAAATCTCCAAAAGTCCAAAATACTATGGCTGCAACTTGAACATCATTTGCGAAATACTGAATTAAAGCTGTAGCTCCAGAAAATAATGAACTTATGGCAACTCCTGCAAGTACCATTGTTTCAGGTGTTACTTTTTTAAATCTAGAGAGTAGTAAAATAACAACTGTGGCTCCCATAGATCCAATAAAAGCACATATACTTGTCATATAAGGATTACTTATTGCTACAGCATCTGCTGTATTGCTTTGTATAGAACCTGCTCCAAAATATACAATAGCCAAAGCTGCTCCAAAGGCTGCACCTTGAGATACTCCTAATGTTGACGCTGATGCTAAAGGATTTTTTAGAATACTTTGCATTACACATCCTGTAATAGCTAAACCTACCCCAGATACTATTGCCATAGCAACTCGTGGTAATCTTATATTATATAAAAGCATATTGCTCTGTTTGCTACCTTGTCCTATAAGAGTTTTAATTACTTCAATTACAGACAAATTAGATGAACCAACACTAATTGCATATAGTCCCATCCCAGCAGTAAGCAAAAATATAATAAATAATATTAACCTTTTTTTATAAACATACTGATTATAGTCATTTAATACTCGATGTTGTTTAATTGCTAACATCTAATCACTCTCCAATAGTAATAGGCCCAAATCCTAATCCTTCTTTTTCAAAATCACTATATAACTTTTTACCTAAGAACTTTTGGTAGATTTCATCAGCTTTTTCTTTAACATTTACATCTTTAAATTGTTCTGGATATATTATAGAACCTGCGTAGTAAGCATCTGCAATGGCAATTTCCACATTAGTTGTATACCAATTATAAGATGGTTGAGAATAAACTTTCTTATTTTTTACAGCACTTAAGGAATTATAAAAATCAGGATTTTTCTTATAATCTTTATTTACTAATTTCATATTTTGAGGATTTAAAAATATTATATCTGGATCCCATGTAGACACTTTTTCTAAATCCACCAATAAAGCACCCTCTTTCTTAGTTTCATCTACTACATTTTTTGCATTTATTGCCTCAAAAGGAGGATATTTTCCGTAAGTTCCTTCAAATCCATGCTCTCCTCTAAAACTTACTGCACCAGTGTATACTGTTGGTTTATTTTTATCATCTATATCCTTAGTTCTATCATCTAAATCTTTTTCTAATTCATCCATATATGTAATTAATTCTTTAGCTCTATCTTGTTTACCAATAACTTCACCTATTAATTCCAATGATTTATCCATGTTTTTATCAAATATACCGTTATAAGAAACTGTAACTACAGGAACTCCAGTTTTTTCAGTAAGATCTTGTGCCATATCTTTATCATAAGCAGCTATAATAACATCTGGTTTTGCTTTTATTATTTCTTCTTGATAAGCAGTGCTACCATTACTTCCTCCTTCACCTACTACAGGTAATTTAGCAAGTTCTGGATAAACATAACTATATGGTCTAGCTATACTAACTTCACCTTCTAAATTTTCTACCCCTACTACCTTATCAGTTCCCTGCATATAACTTACCATTCTTAGGGCTCCCGCACCTAAAGCTATAATAGAATCTGATTCACTAGGTATTTCAACTTCTCTTCCTAAAACATCTGTTACTTTTTTTGTTTTAGCCTCATCTTTTTCTTTTTCATTGGAAGTCTGACTGCATCCTGTAATTGACAACATTAATATAAGTAACATAGGTAAAATACGTTTAATAATTTTCATTTTTCTCCCCCTATTTATCTCTTTTGTTTGTATATTTTAACTTTTACCATCCTCTGTTATATGAATTAAAGCAATCTTCACACACTGTTTTGCCACCTTGTAAATGCATTTTATGCTCTGGTGCTTTTTCTTTACAGCATTCACATTCTACACTAGTAAAAATACGTGCTTGTTCTGGTAAATCAAATTTGGGTACAGAAAAATCAAATACTTCATCTATAGGTCCCTCTAAAATAAATTTTTGCTTTTCTTGTCTGTCATCTGTATGACTTACTCCTTTAAAATAAAGACGTAATTTTTCACCATTTTTTCTATTAAAAAATGAAAATGCTTGTTTTCCTGTTCCTCTATAAATCAAGTTTCCTTTACCTATGGAACACCCTAATAAAGATTGAATTGCGTCTACACCACAAGCATCATTTTCTGTAATACAAACTATTTCCTCATCTTGCGCACATCCAATACCCATTTTTTCCATTGCTGCATCACACGCTCTTACTCCTATTGCAAGACCTGGACACTCATGTCCATGAAAACCTACTGCTTTTTCCCATAATTCTTTCTTCATCTTATATCCTCCTATACTTGCCAATATATAGTTGCTATAGTTGTGTTTACTTTTTCAACAACCAGTCCATCTTTACATATTGACTCTAAATATTTTTTTATAATTTTTTCTTCCTCTAAAGTGATTTCCTTGTATGATTTAATTCTGTTTATATATAATCCAAAAGCTTCTTCAAGTGTTTTTTCCATATTCCATACTTGTTTTTCATATTCCACCTTTGGCTCATATCCTTGTAGCCATAACATCTCAAATGCATAGGCAATGTCCATATCACAACTTTCTATGTTTTTATTTATACCTACAAGTTCTTTTACTTTTTCAGACACTGGATCATTTCTTCTTGTAGGCTTACACAATACACAGTATTTTTTACTAGCCTTTGATAGCTTTTCAAAAGTTTCTGCACTATTTATAGCTGGTGTCATATGAGCAAAAACTAAATCAAACTTAGTGTTAAATCCATGCTTTGATAAATCAAAGTTACTCCAGTCTTCGCAGTAAAACTTCGCATTGCTTGCTTTATATATTTCTTTATTTTTGTTTGCATTTTCAATCATCTTTGGTGATAAATCAATTCCTATAATACTTTCACATAAATTGGATAAAGCCATGGAATACTTTCCACTACCACAACCCACATCTAAAACTTGAAAACTAGAATTTATCATATTATTGTCTAATATTAACTTTAAAAATTGGCTATCTTCTACTGTAGGTACTGTAAACTTATTAAAACTTGGTGCCATACAATCCCACAAATCCACACTTGCATTTTTGTTAAAATGGCTGTTTTTCCATTTGTTACGAATATTATCTAATTCCATTTAACCCCTCCATATAATAAAAAAGACGCCATTAAATTAGCGTCTTCATAACATTTTTTTAGCCTTCAGGCTAAAGATTATCTCATCATTTAATTTTTCCATTATTTTTTTAAATAATATCATTCAATATTAATAATAATTTAACTATTTAAGTTTATGTGTTGCAAATGTAACACTTTTATCATTTTTTCAAAAAAATTGATGTTTTTTAACGAAAATTAATATAAGATTTAAATTAGTAAGGCATTTAATCGAATAGGTGGTGAATATGATGATTGATGTATGTAAAGATATAAATTTGCTGACTAAATTTAATATATTTTCAAAATTTCCATTAGATCAGTTAGAACATCTTTTAAACTGCTGTGGCGCATATTATAAATGCTATGAAAAAAATGAAGTTATTTATTTTCAAGGGGATGAAATAAATTTTCTATGCATAATAATCTCAGGAAGTGTTTCCATAGAAAAAGTAGATATCTTTGGAAATAATACATATATGCTAGATTTTTATTCAGGGAATTTTTTCGGTGAACAAATGGTTCTAGACACACCTTCCATAAGTCCCTACACTTATAAATGCTCTACAAAATGTAAAATTTTATGTCTTCCTTTTCATAAAAAATATAGCACTAATAATTGTAAAAATACTTGTGAGTGTAGAGTTTTGTTTAGAGAGAACTTACTCAACCAAATTGCTGAAAATAATCTATTATTTATAAATAAACTTGAAGTCTTATCAAAGAAAAGTATTCGTGAAAAAATAATGACATTTCTAATTAATGAATCAGAAAAGTGTAATTCTAGCAAAGTTCAAATTCCATTTAGCAAATCAAAATTTGCTGATTATTTGGGGGTAAATAGATCTTCACTAATGAGAGAATTATCTAATATGAAAATTGATGGATTAATTGAGTTAAATAATAAAACTTTTACTATTTTAAAATAGTTACTTGTTTATCATTTAATAAATATTAAATATATTATAAACTTATGTTAACAAAATAAAAGTATTATCAATTCTATTATTGATAATACTTTTATTTCGTTACTCACATTCAAATGTATTACAACATGCATTTTGAACATCTATTTGAACATTATCTGCATGACAACCTTTATTTTCATTATGTACACAGTTATATGCCTCACATTTTATATTACATACATCTGTATTTAGAGCATCTATACTATTCACAAAGCTACTTTTGGCTTTATCTACAAAAGTTGTACAAGTAGTATCTAAATTTTCTACTGCACTACGTCCGCCTACATTTATGGCACCCGCCTTACATTCATAGCCAAAATTATGTGCACAATTTGTTACATTACAGCTTAAATCTCCACTCTGCATTCTTTTACCTCCTTAGAACTATTTTTTATATTATTTCCAAAAAATCAAAAGAAAATTCTAATTCAAATGTAATACTATGGTCACATAAAATAATTATGAGCTGGTGGGATTTAATAACTCAAAATACTATTGATAAAATATTTGATGAAGTTGAGTTTCCAATATGGTCACTTGACCATATTGCTATTACAGAAACTTCTTTAATATTAAAAGGTAAATTTATACATGGTTAATAAATCTATTATTATGAATAATATTAATAATAGACTTTTTTACTATGGAGGACTAACAATGAGAAAAGCAATTATATGCCTGCTTATTTTTTCTATAACTTTTACAAGTATGGGGTTTAACTTTAATAAAGTTTATGGTCAAAATCTTCTACTTGAATCTAGTAACCAACAACCAGTTAATAAAGAAACAAAATATTTATCTCAACTACAAAGTATTTTTAGCCAATTAGATATACTTGCTGCAAACACATTGGACAAAATAACTAATAATGAAAATAAAACTCCCCTTGTAAAAGATGCTTCTTTTATAAAATCTCAGATTAAAGAATTAAGACTAGAGTTATCAGATTATCATAAAACAGAAAGTGGAGATATAGAAAAAAATCCTATATCACTAGCACTTTTAAATTCATTGAACTTCTACAGTATGTCACTTTCATATTTGTTATCAGTTATCGATGCTACTGATTCCTCTTCTGAAAGTAAGGCCTTACAATATTATTACACAAACAAATCTCTTGGGGATTATATGTTATTATGGGTTGAAAATCAATTAAACAAAAAATAATCACTAAGTTTATAAACTTAGTGATTATTTTTTTCATATCTATTCAGGATAACGTTATCCACAAGTCATATTTTTTCTATTGTTTATTTATCCCCAATATCAATGGTAAAATTATGTATTTATGTGCATAAATCAAATTTATTAACTAATATGTTTGCATTATTATTACCGCTAATACCTAGTTTTCTATCATCATATAATGCTATTCACATAAATATATTCCCAAAGGCTTAAGTTTTTTATTATAATCTTTTGACGGTTTAAAGCTTATATATATTTTATTTTCATTACCATTAGGATTACTTCTAACCTTTATTCCCTCTGCTTCAAGTTTTCCAACATAATCATCTTTTATTTTTATAGTTCTTTCATGGTTATAATCTCCATTATTAGTATATGAGTATTTATAAATGGTAGGTATTTCTCCTTCAGCCCCGCCATAAATATATATATAATGTGAGTTCGATTCTGTAATATCAAATCCTTGAAAAGATCCATTAGGACATTGCAAATCTGTAAAATAAGTTACTTGAGATGATTTAAAATTATTTATATCCATTTTATCAATTGATGTTGAATTTAATCTATGATTAATTTCATCAAGTTTATATACACCATAATAAGTAGTTTTATTTAAATCATCTATCTGCGTTCTAAAACAAATTCGATTACTCTTATCCGAGATTGCTACAGCACTTCTAAATGCATTTCCTTTTGGTTTTGTTGAAATATTTTCTATATTTGTTATAGTTTTTATTTCACCAACCCTTGCCCCTGTTAGGCAACTAGAATCTACTATGTATTCTATTCTCGATATATCCTTGGACCAATAATAAATTTTTCCATTTGCATTTGATCTTTTATTTACTGTATTGCCTATCCATATATAAGTTTTATTTTTATCTGTTATTACTTCAATGGACTCCCCGTGTCCGTAGTTTTCTAAAATTATATAATCCTTCACATATGCTTTCTTTCCAGATATTATGCATCTAGAAAGATATGTATGCTGTCTTTCTCTTTGAGTTACAAATACCTCATTTTTATTTCCAAAATCAAAGTTTTGCAAAGCCTTTTTGCTAACTAATCCTGATATTTCAAATACTTTTTCTACAGTTTTATTATTAACTGTATGAGAATATATGTTATTAGTAAGCATGATCAAATATATAAAAAATCCTACAATAACTATTATTGTAGTATAAATATTATTTTTGGGTTTTCTCATAATTCACCTCTAAATGCCCATTTTAAAATAGATATAAATCATCAAATTTTGATTTATATCTATTTTGCTCTATTGATGGTTTAATTATTTATTCTGAATGTAATATCATCAATAATTGGCAATTTAGATTAGTTATAAATCCTTAGTATATAAAAATAACTACTAAATTATAGTTTAGTAGTTATTTTTAATATTATTAATAATCAAACATATTATATTATAATCTCTATATATGTTCCCTTGTCTAATCTACTATTAATTGTAATCTCACCGTCGTGTGCATTTATCACTTCCTTGGCAATTGCCATTCCTAAACCTGATCCTTTGTGATTTTCTCCTGTATTAGTTCCTCTATAATATCTGTCAAAAACATGTTTTAAGTCTTTTTCACTTATTCCCTTACCATTATCGCTGATTACTATATGAGTTTTATTTTCTTTGAATATTTTAACTAAAATCTTAACATCTTCATCATTATGAACTAAAGCATTGTATAATAAGTTATTTATTACTCTTTGCATAAGTAATTTATCTAGATTCATAATTATTGTTTCATCTTTACTTTCAAACTCAATATATCTTTCACTATATTTTGAGTCATTTAATATATCTATAACTAAATTTTTAACTAAACTAACTATATTTACGTTTTCTTTTTTTAATATTGATTCACTATTTTTTAGCTTTATATTTAAGTTTAAATCATCTACAAGCTCTTTTATATATTCTGCTTTATTGTTTATAATACTAGCATAAGATTTTATATCTTCCTTCGAAAAATTATAATCTTCTTCTAAAAACTCTGCATATCCTTTTATTGACGAAAGAGGTGTTTTTATATCATGAGAAATATTTGCAATCCAATCTTCTTTCATTTTATCTATTTTCTTTCTTTCCAATTCATTTTCATTAAGCTTATCTGATAAACTATTTAGTTTTTTTAAAACATTGGAATACAACCCTTTTTCAGTGTAGTTAACTTCGTAATTATTTTTATGCAAATCGTCTACTGCATCAATAATGTTATTTACTGGTTTTGTAAGTGATTTGCTAAAAATATATCCAAAAACTATTGCCATTATAAGATCCACTACTAACACTACTATCATTGCATATTTTATATAATTTATCATAGTATCTGTTTCTGTTATTAAAATATATTTCTGAATGTTTTTCCTAGGAAATCCTATTAAATATGTATATGTAGTATTGTTTATGTTTTTAGATCCAGCTAATATTTGAGACTGATCTCCTAGACCACCGGCATACTTGTATCCATTTATTACTTCTATAGTATTATATTTATCTTTTATCTCATCAGGCTTGTCATAACTATATACTTCTTTATTATTTTCATTTAATATTTGTATCCATGCATCTTTTCCATTTAATAGTTTTTGGCCATTTTTATTTATATGTGGATGAGTATTATCTTCTATCTCAATATATTGCTGAAAATTCCTAACAAATTCTGATATATGATAATTGCTTGGTGTAGTAATATTTTTATTAAATAATAATGTAAGAAGTACAATAATATTAATCAAAACTACTGAAATTGCAACTATTACTATACTTAAAACATATCTAAAAGTTAATTTTATTTTCATAGTTATTTATCCTTTATTTGAAGTTTATAACCTAATCCTTTTACATTTAGAATATATTCTGGCTTAGATGGATTTTCTTCTAACTTCTCTCTAAGTTTTCTTATATGGACCATAATTGTATTATCAAATCCTATAAAATCTTCTCCCCATACTTCATCACAAAATCTTTCTTTACTTATTATTTGGTTTTTGTGCTTTATCATATATAAAAACATTTTATATTCCTTAGGTTTTAAATCTACTTGCTCTCCATTTTTCTTTACTTCCATTTTTTCTTCGTCTATTTCAAAAGGAGGCTCCGTTATTTTCTCATACCTATAAGGTTTACTACTATTTATCATCATGTTTTTTGTAAGCTGAATTTTCACTCTAAGAGCTACTTCTTTTGGACTAAATGGCTTAGTAATATAGTCGTCTGCACCAATGGCAAGACCCATTATTCTATCCAATTCTTCTCCCTTTGCTGATAAAAATAATATAGGCATATTAGATGTTTTTCTTATTGTTTTACAAATATCGTAACCTTCCATATCTGGTAACATAACATCTAGTATAGCTAAATCTGGATTAATCTCTTCATAAAGATTTATAGCCCTTTTACCACTTTCTGCAGTATATATTTCTTCAAAACCTTCTTTTATTAAGACCATTTTTAGTAAGTTTAATATTTCAACTTCATCATCTACTATAAGTATTTTGCTATTTTTTATATTTTTATCCATTTTCCCCTCCACAGTATTTTCATTATATTTAGTATACCAAAAAAGAGAAAATCAAAAACTTTTCTCTTCTATATTATATTTCATTTAAAAATCTTTTTTTAGTTAAAATGTAAAGAACCACTATGAATACAAATGTAATTCCTAAAAAAAACTACTAAGGTATCAACTTAGTAGTTTTTTTATATATATATTAAGATTTTAAAAAGGGGGTTAAAATCTTTTGGGGGCATATTCTAATTTTATAGATAATTTTCTATATTTGATTTGATTACATCTTTCGGTAAGAAACCAACCATTGTTTCTACTGGCTGTCCATTTTTTATTATAGCCATTGTTGGTATTGATTGGATTCCATACTCACTTGCAATATCCACACTTTGGTCCACATCAACTTTTATAAATTGTGTTTTTCCTTCCATTTCATTTGATAATTCTTCAAATATTGGTGCTAGCATTTTGCAAGGTCCACACCAATTTGCAAAGAAATCTACTACTACTACTCCTTCTTTTTTTATTGTTTCCTTAAATTCATTTGAGTTAACTATTTTAGCCATTTTTCATCTCTCCCATTTATTATTAATTATTTATTATTTCTTCTTAGTTCATCTAAATATGATACTGCAGAAAGGGCTGCTATATTACCTTCTCCTGCCGCTTTTATATATTGATATGGTGTACCAACTATATCTCCTGCTGCAAAACACCCTTTTAAATTTGTACTCATTTTTCTATCTACGTCTATATGATTTCCATCTAATTGTAATCCTGGTACTAATTGACCTGGAGATATACTGTCTCTAAGTATAAATATACCATCAGTTTCTATTTCTCTATCTTTTAATACTAGTTTTTCTACGAATTTCTCTCCTACTATTTCTACTGGAGTGTCTTTTATCACTTCTATGGAAGAATCCACCTCTACTTCTTCTTTGTACATAGGTATGTAGTATACCTTTGAGGCTACTTGAGCTATAAAGTTGGCTTCTGACTCTTCATGTTTATTATAAGAAATTATAGTAACTACTTTGTCTTTGTATAAAGGAGCATCACATGTTGCACAGTATCCTACCCCTCTACCTAAAAACTCTTCTTCTCCTTTTAAAGGTTTTCCAAAGTTTACTCCTGTTGCTAGTATTACAGTCTTTGCTTCATAGTTATTGTTTGTTCCCATTAGAGCAAAATAATCGCCCATTGAATATATGTTATTTATTTTATCTTCTGTTATATCTATGTCCATTGATTCTAAGTGTTTGGCAAACTCATCTCTTATTTCTAATCCACTTTTTCCATAAAATCCTAGGTAGTTATTAACTTTATGAGCCTTTACTAGTTTTTGACTTATTTCTTTGCTACCAAATATTTTAAATGTTTTTTTTCTTATACTTGCATTCAAAGCTGCAGATACACCTGCTGGCCCACTTCCTATTATTGCTATATCTATTCTATCGCTCATTTTTGTACCTCCTGATTATTTTAATAAGTTTTCTATATCATCTTTGATCTTTAATGGTTCTACTGTTGGTGCATATCTTTTTACTATATTACCTTCTGAATCTATTAAGAACTTTGTAAAATTCCATTTTATCTCTTTACTTAAAAGTCCTTTTGCTTCATTTTTTAAGTATTTATATAAAGGATGTGCATTCTTACCATTTACATCTATTTTTTCAAACATTGTAAAACTTACTCCATAATTTAATTGACAAAATTCGTATATTTCTTCATTACTACCTTTTTCTTGGTTTGCAAATTGATTACAAGGAAATCCTAAAATTTCTAATCCTTGATCTTTATACTCTTTGTATAATGCTTCTAAACCTTCAAACTGTGGAGTTAATCCACATTTACTTGCTGTATTTACAACCAATACAACCTTTCCTTTATAATCACTCATACTTACTTCTTGCCCATTCATTTTATTTGCTTTAAAATTGTAAAATTCCATTATTAATTTCTCCTATTTGTAATTTACCCAAATTTAATTTAGTTCAATCAATTATTTTATATTTTAGAGTTAAATTCTTTTTTGAATTTAACTCACTATTATTTTTAGTAATTTTAGTCTAACATATTTAACATTTTATCTATTTGTGTTTTTACACAAGATAAATCTAGGTCTTTCCCACAACATAGAGCGTATATTTCCTCTGGGACATGAAGTATTTCTTCTTTCATTGATCTTCCCTTTTCTGTTAACTCTACTGTAACGACTCTATCATCTTCTTTATTTCTATATTTTCTCACTAAATCCATGGATTCTAATTTTTTAACTACAGGTGTAAGTGTCCCAGAATCTAGATGTAATCTCTTGCCTAATTCTTTAAATCCTATTTTCTCATCTTCCCACATTACTAACATTGCCACATATTGTGTATAAGTTAGTCCATGCTTATCAAGTAATGGTTTATATCGTTTTATAACTTCTCTTGATAATGCATATAGAGAAAAACATAGTTGATTATCTAATTTTATTGATTCATATTTATCCAAATCACCAACTCCAATTTATATCAATTTAATTTAACTCAATCAATTTATGTTTTTATTATATATTTATATTTTCTGTGTGTCAAGGTTCTTTATTAATTTTTTAGTATAAATAATTTAACTATATTTTTAATAATTGTATTAATTTTATATAAAATAAAAAAGCTGTGAAAAACAATTTCATATAAATTGCAGCACAGCTCCTTCGTAAATAACTAAATATAAGTACTATTCTTATAATAATTCTTTTTTCTTATTATTAAATTCCTCTTGTGTTATTATCCCCTCATCTAATAATGATTTAAGGTTTCTCAATTGTTGTTGACTAGCTTTCTCATAGTTATTATTTTCATTTACTTTTTGTATTTGTTTAAAATTAAACTTCATCATTATTTCATCTATTTTAATTTGTTCCTCTTGTGATGTCATTGAACCTTCAATTATTTCCTTTCTTAATTTAACTACTTCTGGAGCTAGTCTAACACCAATGCCATTGGACTTTATTCTTTCTAAAAAGAAGTATAGACTATCACCATCAGTAACCTCCTTATTTAAATAATTAATTAAACTAGATTTTTGGTTTATTTCATAAACACCATTTTTATTTGGCACTCCATATTTATCTGATAATTGTATTTTCTTACCAATATAATTAAACCTAATTAAATCATACTTTCGTCTACCTGATTTGTATTTTGATCCTGTTCGGTCACGCATTTTTCTCATTTTATTATTTAATTTTGCTAATTTTTCATAACTCATAGATTTTATTTTACTTTTTAGATTATAGAAATCTTCTTCAGTCATTTCTATATCCCATTTAACTACTTTTATAAATCCATCTTCAATTTTAATAGCTCTAGATTTTTTTAATTGATTGTATGCAGTTGAAAAGTTAATATCACTAATTTCTAATACATTTGCCAATTCTCTTCTCATATCATAATCACTGTCTAAATCAACTAATTCTATATTTTTAAATATTTTAATTAAATCGTTTGAATATTCCACATTGCCTAAATCAACTACATTATCATAGTATATGTTTGTATCTTCATCTATAATTTTTCTAAGATTTTTAGTATCTTTAATTTTAGCCCAAGATAAATCTATCTTTTTAGTTTTTAATTTTCTTAAAACTCCCATTAAATTTTCATCATCAACATTAGGCAGTGACTGGATTACCCATAAATTATTTGCCTCATATTTAACACTATATTTCTGATTTTCCTCAGTGTCTATACAAATACCCTTTACATATCCTTCATCTACTATACCTAAATATGGCAAAACTAAATTGGCAATCCCTATCTTTTTATTATTTTCATCATAGAAAATAGCCCTTATACTTCCGTCTATATGATATGTTGTATTATTTTTTACTTTTACAGTTATTTCTATAGCTCCTGTTTCACTAATGTCTAATTTTGTTTGTGTTATTTCCATACCACTAAAAATTTCTTCTTTTGAAATTACATTTGAAATTACAGCTTTTGATAATTCACTCTGCAATTTTTTAAAACGCTTTTCATTTTCAATTAAATCCCAACTTAAATTTGTTTTATCATTATTTAAACTTTGTCTTTCATCTTCTTGTTTTATATATTCTTTTTGATTATATTCAATATCTGAAGACAAACTTCTAGTTTTAGCTATCCGGTCTATTTCCATTTGACAACAGTTTTTTAATTTCTCTACACCATACCAAGAAGCTTGATTTTCTTCAAACTTAGCCTGTTCTTTTTCTTTTAATATTATTGTTTTTAACTTACTATTTAATTTTTTAATTGGTGATTTAATTAAGATTATTCCTATAGTAAAGACAGTTACACACAGTATCCCCATAAAATTCATTCCATAGTTTGAGATACCTGAGCCTCCATGACTCCATTCATAATATGACGTAGATATAAATATAAGACTAATTAAAGATATGATTGTAATTACAACTCCAATTTTCAACTTAAAATCTTTTTCTTTTTCCCTCTTTTCTAGTTCTTCTTTAATCGTTGTTTTTAATAAAATAATTATTGGTATTATAATCATAACTATCAATATTTTTAGCATATAAGCATTTATAATAAACTCGTTCATTATCCTAAATTCAAATAAATGATTTATAGCACAAAAAACAAACGCAACTATTATCCATAAGTAGCTGATTGTTTTTATAACATTTTTTTTATAATCCATGCTGATAACTCCTTCATTTTAATACAATTATTTGTATTCTACTAGAATCTTTATAATAGTTTATATTTTAACTATTTGCATTCTAATATTTGATTCATCTTCTTTCAATAATAGCATTTTCCCTTGTCTTGTACTGTCGAATTTAGTTGTTTAAGTTTTTTTTTATGTATTATTTGATATTTATTGTAAAAAAACTATCAAGCAACGAACTTGATAGTTTTTTAGGTACTCATTTTTTTATTACTATTACAAATTATTTATACATATATGTCTGAGAATTCAATATTCATTCTGTCTATTTTAGCTTGAGTAAAATTCGTTATTGTAGCAGCCACTTCATCATTTTCCATCCTATCTGGCAAACTTATTACAAATTCACTACCTTTACTTAACTCACTATTAAGGCTTATTTCCCCACCATTTAATTCAACTAATGATTTTACTAAGAAGAGACCTATTCCACTTCCCTCATGTTCTGTTTTCATTTTATTCTTTACCTGTCCAAACCTTTCAAACACTCGATTCTGTTTTGATTTAGGTATTCCGATTCCATTATCTTTTATACTTATTTTTATATTTTCCTTACAACTTATATTCACTTCAATATTTCCATTAGCTTTGTTATATTTTATAGCATTAGATAGTAAATTAAGGATAATTCTCTCCATATTATCTAGATCAAAACTAATTATTTTTTCTTCCGTATCTGTATCAAAAATTATATTCATATTATTCATATTCACAAACTGCGCTACAGACATGCATATATTCTCAACAAAGCTAATAATATCGTGATTTTGTGGATTATATGTAAAGTTACCACTATCAATTTTGGTTGTATCTATTAAATTATTCACCAATTTTAATAACCTATAACTATTTTGCTTCATAATATTTGTGTATCTACAAAAGTATTGTTGATCTTCACTCTCTAACATATTAATTCTTGTTGATAGTAGTTGTATGCAACTTAGTATTAAGGTGACTGGTGTTCTTATTTCATGGGATACATTTGCAAAAAAATCCATTCGTAAGGATTCTAGTTTCTCTTCCAGTTTCTTACGTGCAGTTATATCACTTATTATTCCTATTTTTTCAACTATTTGACCGCTGCCACCTAATACTGGTACAAATCTACTTTGTATCCATTTATCAAATTTACCATTTCTAACTCTAGCTATATTTGAAGTAATTTCTAAATTGTTGTAGTCTGTACTTCCATCTATTAATTCAATATTTTCCCACTCGTCATGCCATAAAGTTATATCTTCATATAAACGCTCTGGATTAAATCCAAATATTTTTTCAAACGAATTACTTATATAAATACACTTTTCTTTATTTCTTATTACTATTGCATCATCTATATTATTGGATATTTCTTGAAAAAATTGTTCATTCTTTTTTATATCATCTCTTAGCTGTACTTTTTCATTTATATCTAACCCCAAGCCTATAGTTCCTTTAATTTCTCCATTTTCACCTATGATAGGCCACTTTACAGTTTGAAGATATTGTACTTTATTTTCTGCCAATATAACCTGACTTTCAAAATCACATTTTTTCTCTTTTTCAATTACTTCTTTATCTTCCTGTATAAACTTATGTGCCGTATCTTTAGGCCAAATATCATAGTCCCCTTTTCCTATTATGTGTTTATATGTTAGTTTAGTTGACACTATAAATTTATTATTTACATCAACATATTTGCCATCTTTATCTTTTATCCACGCAAAAAATGGTGCAGTTCTAATAATATCTGAAACTCTTACTTCTCCTATATTTAATGTTCTTAATATCCTAAACTTTAAGTAAAACCTATCATGCTCACCGTTATATAAGTCTATATTTATGAACAATTCATTTTTACCAATGTAGTGTTCGTATGAGTATTTTTTACTTAAACTAGATTTGTCAAACGTCTTACCAGAATCTATAATGGACCTACATTCCCACGGCAATAGGTCTAATATATTTATTTCATACTGTTCTGACAATTTTTTATAGGATTTGTTCATGTCTATAATTTTTATTTTGTCTAGCATTTCATTACTATTTTTAACTTCAAAACAAACATATGCATCTTGACTACCTTCAATTATATCCCTATATATTTCCTCCACCATATACTCCTCCATACCATAAATTAATATATTTCCTCTCCCATATTACGGTTAATGCGTTTGTATTTTGAATTTATATCAAATAAAAGTAATAACCTAAATTGACTCAGGCTATTACTTTTAATTTAAATGTCTTAATAATTAAAGCTTTTTATTAAATTTCAATATTATTTCCTTATCTTTATTTTAATTCAAATTTCTAAAATATAAAACAAAAATAAATAATTATATTGCAATTTTTTTGATAAAAAAAGCCTAATCTGTCGTTTTCAGAATAGGCTTTTATAATTATTGATTGATTGTGACAAATTTCTTTTAGTTTGCTTACAATTTAGTATTAGATTATAATTTTTTAATATTTATCTTCTCTAACTAAATACTCATTCTTGTCTTGGTCTTCAAAATTAAACATCTTTCCATATGGCATTATCATTAAATTTTTTACATTAACACCTTTTGATTTTAATTCATTATAAGTAGTTTCTATATCATTGGTACTTAGTATTATGTTTGGGTGAGATACATTTGCATCTGGTTTTTGAGCTAACATTAATTGTTTTTCATATATTACAAAAGAAGTGAACTCATCTTCACTAGGTCCAACTTCTAGCCAAGACATATTCGGTCCCATTGGTTGTTCTAATTTTATAACAAAGTTCATCTTTTTAGTCCAAAAATCTTTGGCTTCTTCTTGATTGTTTACGTATATTGTTATTTTTCCTATTTTGTTTATCATTGTTTTCCTCCTAAAATTTCATTTGTTACTAGTTTTTTACAACTATAATTTAAATATTCTCTTGTTATCATTATAATTTAAAATAGTCTATAAGTAGATAAGAAACACCATTAAAATATAGTATTCAAAGTAAACATAAGAAGAGTATATTTAACTAAAAATAGTGGGATATACTCTTCTTAAATCAGTCTTTATCCTAAGTTTAATTTAATATTAGTTGGTTGTGCTGATAAGTTTTTTTATTTCGTATACAGCTGATTCTATAAGTGTCTCAGCTTGTGTTTTAGTAATCCTATTGTTTGTTAACTCTAATATTTTAGAAACTGCTAGTTCTTTTTTTGCACTTCCTAATAAATCTGGGTTTGTTTGTTCAACATACATAACTACTTGTTTTGATAAATTATAATAAGTTGTTAATTTTTCATTATTTATTTTTTTCTTCAAATAATTAATTACAACTCCTCCACCTATAGTTATCACTGCAGTTATTATGCTTAACAAAGCATTAAATAAGTCAGCATTCATAATATGTCTTCTTTCTATTTTGAATTAATACAACATTTTTATAAATAATACTGTATTAATCTAAGATATGATATAAGTTAACAAAAGTTTACTATGACCCTGTACTTTTAATAAAAAGGTTCTTACCCGTGAATATCTTTTAGCTTTTCTCTATCTACTATACTTTCCTTATTTCCATAAGCAGCTTTGCTAAATACTTTTTCTGCTTCTATTAAATCAAGACCTTTTATAGTCATATTTATAGGGTTAGCTTCTCCAAGTCCATCCTTATAAAGCCCATACAAATAAGCCACACCTTGTGGTAAAAATCCAAGTAGTCTAGCTCCAATACTATCTGCTGCAACAGGATCTGTACTTGCTATTATAAGCCCAGGTGTATCCACTGCCTGACCAAATATTGGCCCTGTACCTATCATCGCTTTGTCCAAACTTATTATTGCTAAGTCTATGGGAATTTTCTTTGCAAAACTTCTTATAAATCCATGTAAGTCTTCATGTATTCCTGTTTGTTTTTTGGGAAATCCATGAACACTTGCAGGAGGATAGCCCATGGCAACATTTTTAATACTAGCTGTAACAGTTGCTTCTTCGTGATATTTTAGCTGAGTAAATGATATTATTACATCTACTTCATCTACTATTTTGTTTATTGGTGTGGTTTTGATTATGTCATGATCTAATTTTAGCTCAATAAATGGTCCATAATTCATATCTGTAAATTCTACATCTTCTTCTTTTATTACTTTATCATACCCCACTCTCGTCATAACCTCAGTGGTTTCTGTTCCACCAGATCCTGTGGCTATGTAAATTGCTGATGGTTCTTTTGTTTTTACGTATTGTATAAGTCTTTGTAAAGTTTTAGGCCCAACTACAACTCCATCTTTTGCCCCTTTGTCTTTTACCCAGTTTGGTGTGATTATTACCTTGTCTCCTTTTTGTATGATTTTATCTATAGGTAGTAAGTCTAAGGCTTTTTCTAAGGATTTTCCTTCTGTTAATGCCTTTGTTATGGCGACTATAGGTTCTTTTATTTTACGATTTTCTCTCATGATATCACCTCTTTATATAAGTGTTTGCATTTATAGTCATTTAATGTAGATATTTAGAACATTATTTTTTTCTGCGAATATTATATGATAGGAAATATTTATTTCCAAAACTTATAAGTTAGGTGATTATTATGTTATCAAAGGATGGAAATTTAAATACAGAAATATCAATTGAATATCCTTTATCTCAATCTCAAAAGGGACATTATTTTATAGGTCAAACGCCAATACTAACAGGACCAAATTCTCAGGCTATAGCAGCTTTAGTAAATCCAAAAAGATCAAATGTAAATATTTATCTAAATGCTATAACTGTAACAAATATTTCTGATAAAAATCTTTCTGCAGAAATTTATCTTAGATCTACTCCTCTTAAAAGTGAGCCTAGTCCTTACGTTAGCTGCACAAATGTTACTATTGTCCCGCCTCCTAAACCAAATGGACAAATAAAATTCAATAATATAGTTACTAATCCACCATCTAATGGTGTATCAATATTTTCTAGAATAGCTCCTGGATTTTCTACAACAGTAATAGATGGTGGGCAAATAATTATACCTCCAAATTCATGTATTCTTGTTTATCTTGGTGGGTATTTGCCAGTAGAATTTGATAGCGCTATTGTTGCTTTTGGTTGGTGGGAAGAAAGAATAAATAAATCTTGTTGTGATTCTCATTTCTGTTATAATTAGCATTTTTATGTAAACCACCTGTATATCAGGTGGTTTTTTATACAATAAAAATCTCTGTTACTAATTTTATGATTTATGAGTTATAAATTTTAATTACAATGCATTTCCATTATATATTCTACGTATCCTGAATCATCATTTTTTTGTTCTTTTACTATCTTAAAGCCTCTATTCATATAAAAATCTACTGATTTTTTATTATCCTTATATACTGCTAAATTTAGTTTTTTATATTTATTCATTACATAATCTATTAATTTTTTGCCTACACCATTGCCTTGGCAGTCTATAGCAACAAATAATGCGCCTATAAATTCATTATTTATTATACTTATAAAGCCTTTTATGTTTTCTTTATCTTCATACACAAATGTGTCTGACATTGGTATATAAACATTTTTTACAGTATCATAGTTCTCATTCCAGTATTCTTCGTCTATAAAGTCATGAGCTTTAATAGTACTTTTTAGCCAGATATCCATTATTTTATCTATATCTTTATTTTCTACATTTCTTATCATATAAATTCCTCCTTATTATCTTATATATTCAATTTTATCACTTACATCTATTCCTAACATTTCATTAGTTTCTATAACATATTCAAGAAATTTTCGTCCTATTTGAGTACATGCAGAATCAATCTCTGAATTTATCGAGCTTATTTCTTTATTTACTCTAGATAGATTTACTTGCTCCATATTATTAACTGCTATTGTATTACTTCTGTTATTTACTGTTTTCCATATTGAATCCTTCATTATATATAATACCACAATACAAAAACATAAAATTATGTAATTAATATCATGATTTACTTATTTGGGCTTATACTTTTCTTTATATTTTTATGTTATTAAGTTCTTTAATTAGATATAATAATTCTATGAATCATTTATTTTACCAGGAGGTATTTATGTATAACATTTTAATTGCAGATGATAATAATCAAATTGTTTCTATACTTTCTGATTATGCAAAAAAGGAAGGATTTAACGTATACACGGCATACGATGGAAACGAAGTTATAGATTTATTTTCATCAATTGATTTTGAAATAATATTGCTAGATGTAATGATGCCAAAGCAAGATGGATTTGAAGTATGTAAACATATTAGAAAAAAATCAAATGTGCCAATCATTATGATAACAGCACGTGGAGAAGATTTTGAAAAAATAATGGGACTTGATATTGGTGCTGATGATTACATTGTAAAACCATTTTCACCTAAAGAAGTTATGGCTAGAGTACGTGCTATACTTAGAAGAATTGAAAAAACTGATTTAAACAAAAAAAGCTTAACCACTTTTGAATATGATAATTTAGTAATAAATTTAGATAAATATGTTGCAAGTATTAACTCTGAAGTACTTTCTCTTACGAAAAAAGAAATTGAACTTTTATGGCTATTTTCTACTAACAAAAACAAAGTTTATACGAGAGAAAACCTTTTGGATAATGTATGGGGATATGATTATTTAGGAGACAATAGAACTGTTGATTCTCATATAAAACGGCTAAGATCAAAAATAAATAAACACTCTCATCCTAATTGGGATGTTATAACTGTATGGGGTTTAGGCTACAAATTCGAGGTGAAATCTAATGACAAATAATATAACCAAAAGATTGATACTTTATTTTACTTCTGTATTATTGATTTTTTCAATTATTGTTGGAATATTTTTTTATTTTAGTTTTACCAGTCAAACTATGAAGATATATAAGTCTAATTTAGAAAAAAGAGCAAATTTAATAGCTGATAATGTGCAAAATTATATGTATAATAATCCTAAAAACCCAAGTTCTAACAAAGGATATGGAGGGAATCTTGGATATGGTGCTTATATAAAAATAATAAACCAAATATCCATGGGTGATGTGTGGATAGTAGACCAAAATGCTCAAACAATTGAAATGGCTACAAAAAATTTTGAAATAACCTATTCTGAGTTACCTAAAAATGCAAAAGAATTAGTCTCACACGCTTTTAAAGGAGAAACTTCTTTTAGCGATACTTTAAGTGAACTTTTAAATGTACCCACTTTAACAGTATCTGTACCTGTATACGATAATAACAATAATGAGGTTATTGCAGCTGTTTTATTAAATTCACCTTTAGAAGAATTAAATTCTACTAAATTTTATGGTATCCTTATTTTATTTATTAGTTTATTACTAGCCCTAATTGTCGGAATATTTCCTGCAATCCAACTTTCTAGAAAGTTTACCAAACCATTAAAAGAAATGGAATCTTGTACAAAGGAATTAGCAAAAGGAAATTATACTTGCAAAACAAATATAGTTCAAAAAGATGAAATTGGTTATCTTGCACAGAATATAGATATCTTATCTGAAAAATTAATGATAGCTAAAGAAGAAAGTGACAATCTAGAAAAAATGAGAAAAGACTATATTTCTAATATATCTCATGAACTTAGAACTCCAGTTACAGTAATTAGAGGTTCATTAGAAGCATTGAATGATGGTATTATAATGGATCCAGATAGAAAAAAAACTTACTACCAAGAGATGTTAAATGAAAGTATTCATTTGGAACGTATGGTAAATGATTTATTAGAACTTTCTCGACTTCAAAATATTAATTACTCCATAGATATGTATCCTCTTAACTTAATAGATGTGCTAAATGATGCAATACGCTCTATTAAACATATAGCACTTACAAAAAATATAACTATTAATTATTCAAGCAAGATAAATCAAAAAAACATAGACGGAGACTACGGAAGGCTTAGACAAATGTTTTTAGTCATTTTAGACAATGCTATTAAATTTTCACCTGAAAATCTGTCCATTGATATAAATGTAGATACAGATAAAATTACTATAACAGATTATGGTACAGGTATACATAAAAAAGATTTAAATCATATATTTGAACGATTCTATAAAACAAGTGATGAAGCAAATAAAAATGGTACTGGCTTGGGTCTTGCAATTTCCAAAGAAATAGCCGAAAGACACAATCTAAACCTAAGTGTAGAAAGTTCCTTCGGCAACTATACAAGCTTTATTATTCAATAATTATTAATCTATTGGTTTAGGCAACTTCCATCTCTTAAGCCTAAACCTTTACCTTTACCATTTCCTCTATGGCTGTTAATACTCTTTCCAAAACCTAGGCCATGTTTTTGACCTATTTTTTCACCATTTCCTGTACCGTCACAATTTTCTTGAGAACTTTCTATTTCTTTAACTATTTTATCTGCTGTTTCTTGAGTTATTTCTTTATTTTCAACCTTTTCTTGAATAACTTCTTTTTTCATTTCTAGATTTTCTGACTTAAATTCAGCTAATGCACCTGCTTCTTTTGCAATAGATCCATAAGTTTTATTACTGTCTTCTCTCTCTTGAGTTACACTTTCAACAGTTCTATTTGTAAGTGCTGCTGCAATCTCTGATGGAGAGTTATATTTTGACGCTGCAAAAACTGAAACTGATGATGCTAATATAAATGTTGTTGCTAAAGATCCTAATACTATTTTATTTACTTTCATAAAAATCCTCCTTTAAAATTTATATATTTGTGTAATACTTTACTTCAACTATATATTAAATTATATTTGTGTCAAAACTATGTCTTTTTTAATAATTTTATAAAAATAACATATCTTCACTCCGTGGAATTTATTTACAAGACCTTAATTTAAAATGGTTTAATTTGTCTAAACTAGAAAAATAAAAATAATATTTAACAATAAAAATATAGGAAATTTAACACTTCTGATTTATAATTAAATATAAAAATGTTTTAAATAAACTTTAAAATCAAATGTACAAATATTATAAATATAAAATTTTTAAGGAGGCTTTTATCTATGAAGCAAAGACCAAAATCAATAGACGGTACACTTAGAAAATCATTTTTACGTGTTCCTGAAGTCATTAGAGAATGCAGTGGTATAAATATTTTCGGAAAACGAATTAAATCCCTTGTGTTTTCAACTGACTTAGCCATTATAAGAAATGTAAATGCAGACGCAGTAATTGCTGTATATCCATTTACACCTCAACCAATAATTACACAATCCATTATTATGGCTTCTGATATTCCAGTTTTCGCAGGAGTTGGTGGAGGTCTTACAAAAGGTATTCGTTCAGTTGTTCTAGGCACTAATGCAGAACTACAAGGTGCTATTGGAGTAGTTGTTAATGCTCCAACAACAAACGATGTGGTTAGAACTTTATCTGACTCACTAGACATACCCGTTGTTGTTACTATTGTAAACGATGATACAGATATTCAAGCTAGGATAGATGCTGGTGCTACTATTTTCAACGTTTCAGCTTCTGTTGATACACCTAAAATAGTTGCAAAAATTAGACAGGCTTATCCTGATTTTCCTATAATCGCTACAGGTGGACCTACTGAGGAAAGTATAAGAAGAACAATAACCGCTGGTGCAAATGCAATCACTTGGACGCCACCTTCTGTGGCTCAATTATTTAAAGATGTAATGAGTTCTTATAGAGAAAATTTGGATGCACATTAGCGTTTTCCTTTCATAACTAAAGTTGTACAAACACAAAAGGGATACTATATTTATCATATATAGTATCCCTTTTATTTTTTAATTTATATTTTTGATTGTATCCCCCATGTGTCTAAATCATTTTTCCTTCAGTATAAGTTACTTAACTAAAATGCACATTCGATACGGTTAATATTTCTATATTCTACAGCCATTGGCACAAATCTAATTCTGCTACCTTCGCAAGCTATTCTAAATCCTTGAATACTTCTTCTGTCGGCTCTATCTACTATCATAAAGAAGTTAGAAGGGCTAAAACCTCTTCTCATTTCTATTCTAACTATTGCCATTCTCCTACAGTTATTTATAGTGAATTGGCCGCCACCTGGTGATATGAAAGGCTGAGGATTTTGTCCTCCACCAGGAACTGCAAAAGGCGCAGCAGATGGTCCACCACCAGGTAATAAAAACGGTGGATCGTCGTCTGTTTCTGAATTGTTTTCACCACCCTCATTATCATATGGCTCATAAGTTTCGTATTCTTCAAAAGGCATAGACGGCTCAAACAAGCTCGCAACTTCTGTGTATTCACTTTTAATATCTGCATTTGGATATGTTTCTTGTACCTCTCTAAGATATAAAGCCATAAAGTTGTAATAATTGTCCCAATATTCTTTCCAGTAATTTCTGTCCATTGTTGATTCTCCTTTTTGTGATATAAATATTGTTCTATATATCATATGTAAATATGGACTATTGGTTCTTGTTTGTGTTGGATTAACAATTAGTATTATAATTTTCTAAATAAGTAATTTCATCTTTTAACGTTCTAATTGGTATATTTAAGTTATTCTCTACAAGTAACTTTTCTAATTCTTCCACAAATACTCCTGATTCATGTTCTAAAACTATACTTTCTATTTTTTTATTTAATATTTTACACCCTCCTAGTTCTCCTCCATAATTACCTTTACAGGTAAAATTATATCCGCAGCTAGGACTACCATCTACAGCAACGATTCCTAGTATTTCAAATTTTTCTTTGTTTGTATAATATTCTATTATTTGTTCTATTACAGGCTGTAATATATTTTTACAATGATTCCTAAAAAATGTATTGTCAAACTGATCTTTAACATGGCCCCAACGTTTCGGTCCATACATGGTAAATTCCGGACATGGTAACTGCAATAATTCTATATCATTATCAAAAACTTTGTATAATAATACCTTTCTAAGATCATTTTCTTTATCAATAGATTCAATACTATATCTTTCAACTTTTGAAGCTCTATTTAAAATACAATGAGCCACTACTAAAATTTTTTTCATAATCTAATTTATATCCCCCTTCAATTATTATAACTATCTATATATAGACCACCCTATTTTATTTTCGCATTAGCTTGTTATAAGTCTAAATTATTTATATTATAATTATGTTTTGTTAATAGATAAATTTTTTATGAACCTGTAGATTTATAATTTTTAACACCATAACACCATATTATTAAACTTGTTATAAATAAAAGAATCGTATATAGGGGTGTAATAGCATAGTAAAATTCATTTTTCTTTCCTATTAAAAATAGCAAAGGATAATATTGGACACATGCTAATGGTACTAAAAAAGTAAATAACTTTAACATGTTTTTACCATATATGCCCATAGGGTACTTTCCAAACTCACGTCCACCATCTGTAAAGATACTGATAAATTCCAGTCCTTCAATTGTAAAAAAACATAAAGAAGCATATATAATATAAAGTGCTGCAAAAACAAATATTCCACCCCATATCATTCCCATATAAATAACAATGTTATAGAAATTCCATATTACATCACTTTTTCTTATTGCATAAACCATAATCAAAATTGCTTGAACCAATTTACCCATGGCTGAAAAATCTATATTAGATGTTAGCACCAAAAAAATTGGTCTGCATGGCCTTATCATAAATCTATCAAACTGACCATTAGATATGGTTGTTGAAAAGTTTTTAAAACCATAAGCAAAACAATCTACAATTGAGTAAGACATTAATATGGAAGAATAACATAATAATACTTCATTAAAATTAAATCCTTCTATAGTGTGAAACCTTAAAAATAAATAGTAAAGACCTAAAAATGATGTAAATGATATTATAAATTGACCAAACAGCGTTAAAAAGAATGAAACTTTATATTCCATCGAACTTTTTAAATGCATCTTTAAAAATTTAAAATAAAGTTTCATAACTAACCTCCTTGCACAACTGCACTTTCTATTGCTTTTTTAGTTAATGCTTTTCCTAAAGTTATTAGAACTACAAGCCAAAAAATCTGTAAAAGTATTCCGTTCAAAGCATTTATTCCAGATATATCTCCATTAAATATCCTAAAAGGCATATTCTGCATACATGCAAAAGGAAGTAATTCTACAACCTGTCTAATACTTTTTGGTAAAAAGGGTAATGGTATAATTCCCCCTGATAAAAATTCCATAGCTGATAATGCTACTACTCTCACTCCAATTGGTGATAACGTAAAGAAAGTAATTATATAAATTAACATAGAAAAAGATATAACTACTAGAAATCCTAATATTATTGATATAATAAATTCTATCCACATAATAATATTATTGGGCAACACTAACCCATATGGTTCTGGTAATAGTAAAGAAATGATAATAATTGGAATACAACGTAAAAAAGTTTTAGTAATCCTACTAGAAAAGCTTTTTACATACCACATATTATATAAATTTATAGGTCTACACAATTCATAAGCAATTGTTCCACTTGTAATGGTATCTAATATATCATTATCTAAAAACCAAGTCATAAATAAATTCATAAAGGCTTGTTGTAACCAAAAATAAGAAGCTAGTTGAGACATTCCCATAGGAAACCTTTCTGGATTTACTTCATAAAAAGCTTTATATAATAATATTTGCATAAATCCCCAAGCAAACTGTGTGATAATACCGGATATGGCTGCCCCACGATATTGTATACTACAGTTAAATCTAATTCTTATAAATGATAAATATAATTTCAATTTTTTCATACTCTATACTCCTCATACATAGATACTATAATTTCATCAGCTGTTGGAGTAAAAATAGAAATATTCGTAATCTCAATTAACGAACTTAATTTACAAATTATTTTTGAAATTGTTGTAATTGATAAATCAATAATAAGCTCCATCTTTCCTTTATATAAATTTGATATTCTCACGCCTTTTAATCCTTTTACGATTTCACTATATGTAATTTTATCACTGTGAATGTAACTTATTTCTAATTTTTTTTCTACAGAAAATTTATCTTTCCACTCTTCCATAGAGCCATCTAAAAGAAGTTTTCCTTTTCCTATAAATAAAACTCTATTTGTTAAACTTTCTATATCTTGCATATCATGAGTTGTTAATATAACTGTAGTTTTCTTTTCTTTGTTTATATCTGATATAAAAGAACGTACTGCTATTTTGGATGCTGCATCTAAACCAATTGTAGGCTCATCCAAAAACAAAATTTTTGGTTCATGTAATAGTGATGCTGCAAGCTCACATCTCATTCTTTGTCCTAAAGATAATTGTCTTGCTGGTATTTTTAATAAATCCCCTATTTTTAGTAATTCACATATTTCATTTTTTGTTTTTATATACTTATTTGAGTCAATCTCATATATATCCTTTAACAATAAAAAAGATTCTTCTACAGGTACATCCCACCATAGCTGCGAACGTTGTCCAAATACAACTCCTATATCATGTACATATTCTTTTCTGTCTCTCCAAGGTACTTTTCCATTAATAACACACTCACCACTATCTGGTGTTAATATTCCACTCATAATTTTAATAGTGCTGCTTTTGCCAGCACCATTAGGACCTATATATCCTACAATCTCCCCTTCTGATATATTAAATGATATATCATCTAGGGCATTAATTATTTCATATTCCTTATTAAATAAAGATTTTATAGCAGACTTTAACCCTGCATCCCTTTTAGATATTTTATAATTTTTACAAATATGTGACATTGATATCATAAAAATCACCTCCTTGAATTGATAATTTTTATATTAATGACTATAAAATTAGGAGCGCTATTTTTAATAGACACTCCTAATCTTTAATCATAATTTTAGTTATTTTTAGCTTCTTCTAGTGCTTTTGTACCTTTCTTTTGTGCATCTTTCAGCGCTTGATCTATGTCTTTTTTGCCATTGAATACTAGGTCTAATTGTTTTCCTAACTCATCTAATGCATTGATTCCACCTATATTTCTAGTTCCTTGGAATCCTTTATCCATACAATCAAAAGAAAGTTGTTTTATTGGTTTTTCAGCTAATATTTTTGAGAATTCAGGATCTTTTTGAGCACTTTTTCTCACTGGAATATATCCTGTTTGTGCTGCAAAGTATGTTGTATTTTCTGTAGAAGTTAAATATTTAATATATTCCCATGCTGCTTGTTGTTCTTGCTCAGTAGCTGTATTAAATACTGCCACATTTGTACCATAGTATAATTGATCGTCAGTTTTATTTCCTGGTAATGCTGCTGCATTTATAGTTATTCCTTCAGCAGTTCCCTCTTCTATATAAGGAAGAGCAGAAGTTGATGCAACGCACATTGCTGCTCTTCCATCTTGTAATGGAACATTTGCATTTTGGTCATCTCCAGCTAAACGTGCAGTTTTATCTTGTACCATGCTGTTTAAAAACTCTACTGCTTCTTTCATTTCAGGTGTATCAAAATGTAATTTATTTGTTTTTTCATCCATAGTTGATCCACCAGCTTGTTTAACCCACGGAGCTATATCTGTAGATAGGTTGTTTGCGAATACACATCCATAAACTTCTGGTTGACCATCTCCATTTTCGTCTTTAGTTAATTTTTTAGCTGCATCAGCCCATTCTTCCCATGTTGTTGGAACATCAATACCTGCTTCTTTTAACATTTCTTCATTATAGTACAGTACCATTTGACTTTTGTTAAAAGGCATTGCATATTGTTTTTCATTCCAAATACCATCTGCTAAGAACATTTCAGGTATATCCTTGTAGTCTTCATCTGTAAATCCAGTTTTGCTATCTTTCATAAATGGTGTTAAATCTGTTACAAGGTCTTTTGATATATACCAAGATAAACGATTTGAATATACTTGCGTAATTGTTGGAAGTTGTTTTGATTTTGCAGAAGCCATTAGTTTATCAAATAATGTTAAGTAATCACCTTGATTAATTACATCAACTTTAATATTTGGATTTTTAGATTCAAAATCTGTTGTTATTTTTTTTATTGCTTCCTCATTTACTCCACTCATAGCATGCCAAAAAGTTATTTTTACTGGTTCTGTAACCTTAGTAGCTATAGTAGATTTGTTTTCTCCCTTATCTTTCTTTTCGTCTTTAGTTGTTGAACAACCTACTAACATTGATGCCATCATTACTCCACAAAGTAACAATGATAAAAGTTTTTTTCTCATTTTTTTCTCCCCTTAAGTTGTATATATTTTATCCTTTAAGCCCTGATTTACTAACTCCATTTAAAATATATTTTTGAGTATAAATATACAATATAATTATTGGAGTTACCATCAGAACTGAGAATGCCATTAAAGTATTATAGTGTACACCTGCTTCTGTTGAAAAAGCTGCTAATCCAACAGGTAAGGTTCTCATCTCCTCTGTGTTTGTAACTATTAGCGGCCACATGTAAGAATTCCAACAGCTAATAAATTTTAATATGGCTACAGAAAAAATAGTTGTTTTAGATATGGGAACAAGTACTCTCCATAAAAATTTGAACCCATTGCAACCATCTACTTTTGCCGTTTTATAATAAGATTTTGGTACATTATCAAATTGTTGTTTTAGTAAAAATATTGAAAATACACTTGTACACCATGGAATTATCAACGATTTATATGTATTGATCCATCCTAGAGAGCTTAAAGTCACGTAGTTTGGAATCATCAATATTTCACTAGGTACCATCATAGTAGCAATAAGCATTATAAATAAAACTTGTTTAAATTTAAATGGAATATATGAAAATGCATAAGCTGCTAAAATAGTTGTTATTAATTCACCTATAGTCACACAAGTAGCTACAAAAACACTATTAAATAAATATTTTGTATAAGGTACCGCGTCTAAAGCATCCTTAAAATTTTGCCATTGTATTTCCTTTGGAAATAATTTAGGTGGCATTACCATAACTTCATTTCCTTGTTTTAAAGATGTTAATATCATCCATATAAAAGGAAACATTACAGATATAGCACCTATTATTAAAATTATATATGATAAAATTATTCCTACTTTTTCTTTTGTTTTTTTCATTTTACTCTTCCTTCCTTTTAGTTATAATAAACTGAAGTATAGTAAATATTAATATAATCAAAAACAGAATAAATGCCGCTGCTGACGCAATTGAAAATTCCCAGTGGCTATAGAATTTATCAAATATGTAATATACTATAGTCAAACCACTTTCTAATGGTCCACTTTTCTTTCCATACAATACATATATTTCATCAAACAGTTTGAATGATTCAATTAATGATATTGTTGTTAAAAATAGTATGGTTGGTTTTAAGATAGGAATAGTAATGTGACATATCCTTTGAAACTTTGAAGCTCCATCTATTCTTCCTGCCATATTATAACGACTATCTATATTTTGTAATGATGCTAAAAATATAATAATTTTATATCCTAGACCTTTCCAAATACTTAGTACAACTAGTATAGGAATAGTCATATTAGGGTCCATCAACCAAGAAACCTTAGCCATGCCTAGCACATCTAAAAAAGCGTTTACAATACCAAAGTCTTTATTCAACATCCATCTAAATACTACGGCTACAGCTGTAGTAGATGTAACAAAAGGTAGGAAAAAAACGTTAGTAAACAGTTTTTTAAATTTAATATTTGAATTTAAAATAAGAGCAAAAATTAGAGCTATTATAATTCCTAAAGGTGTAGCTATAAATGCATATACACAAGTATTAATTATTGCCTTATGAAAACTAATATCCTCAGATACATGTACAAAATTATCTATGCCTACTTCATAAACACTATTTGTTAAGTAATCGAAATCTGTATAAAATCCCATCAAAAAAGATTTTATTATGGGATAAAATTGAAACATTACAATAATAATTAAGGCAGGCAATAAATAAAAAAATGCTCTTAAATTGTCATTTTTTAATCTTTTCATCTTCTATTCTCCTAAATTAAAAATATGCATATATTTCACATTGAATTTTACTATATCACCTTCATTAAAATCGTGATCCCAATTTATACTTACTCTAAAAAATACATCTTCACATTTAACTTCCAAATAAACGTCTTTTCCTAAAGTTTGCAGTGCATAAATTTCCCCTTCTAAAATACCATCTTCGTGTAATATGAAATCTTCTGGTCTAATTCCTATTTTCACTTTACCTTTTGTATTTGCTACTTTATGTATATTGTTGGACGCTAATTCTTTCTTCTTTCCTGAGATTAGCATATATATTTTTTCATCCTCTTCTAGTCCATCAAATAAATTCATAGTTGGATTACCTAAAAAAGTTGCAACAAATTGATTTTTAGGCTTCATATACATTTCTTTAGGATTACAATATTGTTGAACATTTCCTTTGTCCATAAGTAAAATTTTATCAGATATGCTAAGAGCCTCTTCTTGATCATGAGTGACGAATACAGTTGTTATTCCTAGTTTTTTTTGTAACTTTCGTATATCTTCTCTAAGTTCAATTCTCAGCCTAGCATCTAGGTTAGACAAGGGCTCATCTAAAAGCAAAATTTTCGGATTTTTTACTATTGCTCTTGCAATAGCAACTCTTTGCTGTTGCCCTCCTGATAATTTACTTGGTTTTTTATTCAGCAATTCTTCAATTTGCATTAGTTTTACAACTCTAGTAATTTCTTTTTTTCTATCCAGCTTATTTAATTTTTTAATTTTTAAAGGAAACTCTATATTTTGAAATACAGTTAAATGAGGGTATAGTGCATAATCTTGAAATACCATCCCTATATCTCTATACTCAGCTTCTATTCTTGTCATATCTTTATCATCAAAGTATATTTTCCCATCTGTGGGATTTTCCAGTCCTGCAATCATGGATAATGTGGTACTTTTTCCACACCCACTAGGTCCAAGTAAACATACTAATTCCCCATCTTTAATATCAATATTTAAATTTTTTACGGCTATTAAGTTTTTAAATTTTTTGCTTAAATTTTCTAATCTTATTCTCATTTTTATTCCTTTTTTAAAATAATATTTAGACTGTCTTGTTCACATTTTCAGCATACAAATTTTCAGCAATCTTCATAATACATTTTTTGACAAAATAGTTCAAATTGTTTTTTTCTATATTCCACATGTATATATTTGGAATTTCAATAAACAAAATAGTGTTACCTAGAAAAGTAGTAATTATCTTATATAATTGGTTTTATAAATAAGTAAATTACATTTTCTATTCGATCATTTGATTTATTCTATATAATAGTGTAAAATTTTCATGGCAAAAATTTATTATTTGGAGAGAAATATGAGTCAAAATATTCAATCACAAGAATTAAAATTAAAATACTCATTTATTGAGTTTATAAAAAAAGAATGTATTCTAACTATAGCCCTTACCCTTGCTGTAATTAGTTCCTTTATTTCCGCACCTAAAATGTCTTACATTGACTTTAAAGTACTTATACTATTGTTTAATCTTATGATAGTTGTTGCTGCTTTTAAAGAATTAAAGGTGCTAGATAATATAGCTGTAAATTTACTAAAAAAGTGTAATACTTACACTTCCATATCATTAGCATTGGTATTTATAACTTTTGTATCTTCTATGATTGTTACTAATGATGTTGCACTTATTACATTTGTTCCTCTTAGTATAGTCATTGGAAGAAAAGCTAATATTAACGTGTTAAAAGTAGTTATACTACAAACATTAGCCGCCAATCTTGGCAGTAGCTTTACTCCTATGGGTAATCCTCAGAACTTATTTATTTATTCTTTTTATAATTTAAGTCCTATGGATTTTTTTAAGATAACTTTACCTGTAGTTGTTTTATCCATATTATTTTTAGTATTCCTTATTTTTAAAGGTAAGAAAATGGATTTAAGTCTAGATTTAGAAGATGTTAAAATTAACAACAAAAGAGATGTTTACTTATTTAGTTTATTATTTTTAATAATCTTATCATCAGTTTTTCATATTATTGATTATAGATTTACTTTTTTAATAACTATAATTACAGTTTTTATTTTAAATAAGAACTTATTTTCCCAAGTTGATTATTCATTATTAGTTACCTTTGTTGGATTTTTTATATTTGTAGGTAATATGTCAACTATGGATGTTGTTAAAAACTTTATGTATGGTATTTTAGGTAGTCCTCAGTCTACGTTTTTGTCTTCTGTTATATCTAGTCAATTTATTAGTAACGTTCCTGCTACTATGCTTTTATCTGGATTTACAGATCAGTTTAAAGAATTACTTTTGGGAGTAAATATTGGTGGCATGGGTACTTTGATAGCTTCTCTTGCTAGTGTTATTTCTTATAAGATTTATACTAGTGAGTTTGGAAATGATAATTATATAAGGTCTTTTACTTTTTATAATGTATTAGGTTTGGCTGTTTTTGTTCCCCTTGTTTATGGTTTAATTTCCAAGTTTTAATATAAAAATTGCCGTCGCATGATGCTACGGCAATTTCTATATTTTATTCTCATTAATTCATATCCAAAAGTTGATGTTATCTGCTCCTGTTTTTAAATTACAGTATGAGTATGTTAATTTCATATAACTTTGATTTTTACTATTCTTTTAACACTGTGTGTAATAATTGTAATTATACTGTATACTAAGGTTCTCTATACCTTCATCATCAAATTTTTTTATAATCTGTTCTTTATTATGATTGCTTTCCATTATATTTATCGTCTTATAAATGCCATCAATAGTGTTAGTAATTTGTTCTTTAGGAATTCCTATGGCTAACTCCCCATCTTTCCAATTTGTCTTATGACGAGTTCCTATACATAAAAGAGATACATTAATATCTTGCTTTACATAGGGTCTTGCTGTGCACTCTAAACAAACTCCTTGATTTCCTATCATATTGATGTTTTTAGGCATTCCATAATAATATGCATAACCTTGAACCAATCTCATTATATTGTATGGATTAGAAATACATATTATCACATCTGGTATAGTTTCATACTCTTCTATTGGTTTAACTGTTACACCAATAATGTCGTCTTGTACATAACTAAGTTCTTCCCTAACAGAACAGCTTATTTGACTGTTGCAATATAACCCTAACCTTGACCAATTTTCTCCATTTGAGTTTTTCAAGTCTGTTTTATCTATACCTAAAACCCTAGATCCACTCTTACACAAAAACTTACTTTTTTCTAATTTTATAGAATATCCTTTGGATGCACTTGCAACTGCTAAGCAGTAATTCATTTTTTTTGCTGGAAGCAATGATTCTTCATTGTTGAACTCATCTTCATTTTTAAATAATTTAATTCCAACTACTTTTCTATCTAAATCTAATGATGAATATATTTTTTTTACGGTTTCATGCCAATTATTCTCCATGGCTATTATTCCTTCACTTGATTGTCATCTGTATAGAATTCAAATACCCCTGGAAACGCATCATTTATTTCTTTTTGAACATCCTTGTCCCTAAAACATTTTGCAAAATCAACTGACCAATCTGCATTACTATTTTCTTTTTTAACTATTACTCCCATTGGGTAATCGATCATTTTATTATCTCTAGCTAAATATGTTGCAGGGTCTTTTTTTGCATTTGACATATGTGTGAAAAATACACAAGCAGCATCCATATCTTTTAAAGAAGTTACAGTTTGAGCCTGGTCCATATCTATTACTGATATATTTTTCGGATTTTCTACTATATCTGCTACAGTTGCATTTTTAACAGATTCATCTATTTTAATTAAACCTACATCCTCTAGTATTCTAAGGGCTATATCCATATTCATAGCATCATTCATTATTGCTATTTTAGCATTTTTAGGAATTTCATCTACTGATGAGTATTTTTCTGAATATAAACCTATACCTGTGTAATAACCATATGGCTTAACCATATCTAAATCACCATTGTTGCTTTCATTATAACTTGATACAAACTTCTTATGTTGTCCAAGTGATATATCAACTTCCCCATTATTACAAGCTTCTAATACAACTGGATTAGAATCAAAACTGACAAATTCAGTTGTATATCCCATATTTTCATATTTTTCTTTTATAGCTTGATATGTAACTTCAGATATAGAAGTTCCTCCTACAACTATATGTTTTTTATCTTTTTCAACTTCAGTACTTGATTTACTACATCCTGTAGCAAAAGCTACCGTCATTATTATTGCAGACATTATACCTAATATTTTTTTTAACATTTCTCTCTCCTTATTTTATACTATTTTTTTATATATTAATTTCCCTAAAGCTTGAATTAGAAGAACAAATATAATCAAAATACATACAACAAAATACATGATAGCATAGTCAAATCGCTGATATCCGTATGTTAATGCAACGGCACCTAAACCACCTGCCCCAACAGCTCCTGCAATTGCTGACATATTCAGCATATTTATCAACATTATTGTAAAGTTAGAAACCATTACTGGTAATGCTTCTACTAGCATCACCTTAATAATAATTTGAGTTTTTGATGCTCCAAAAGATTTAGTTGCTTTTATCAATTGTTTATCAACAGTCTGTAATGCTGATTCTGTCATTCTAGTAGCAAAAGGTATACACCCTATTGTTATTGCAAATATGGCAGCGTTTGCACCTATTGTAGTTCCTATAACTATTCTAGTTATGGGAGCAATAGCTAAAATTAAAATCATTGTAGGAAATGAACGTATAATATCAGTTACCTTATCTAATACGGTATGAATTAGTTTGTTAGGTTGTAACCCATCAGCGTCAGTTATAATTAAAACAATTCCCAATATCATTCCTATAATTATAGAAAATAAGGCTGAAAAAACTATGATTTTAATTGTAACTCCTATTGCAGGCATAATCACTGTTGGTAAGTATTGTTTTAGACTCGTATTAGTAAACATGGCTTTCTTCTCCTTCTATACTGTAAGATATTTTTTGAGATTTTAAAAACTTCTCAACTAAAACTTTTTGTTTTTTATCTAATTTTAAGGATAAAAATTCACTATCAAAATCTATATCTTCTTCCCCTAGTAATTTTTTTAATGTATATGACTTATTTGTAAATAATTCTTCTACATAACCTTGCTCTGCAATTTTTCCATCAGCTAAAATTGCCACTCTATCGCATATATACTTTACAACTTTCATTTCGTGAGTAACTATTATAATAGTTATTCCTAAATTTTTATTGATATTTTTTAATAATTCTAAAATTGATAAGGTTGTCCTTGGATCTAAGGCTGATGTACATTCATCACATAGTAAATATTTAGGTTCCAAAGCCAGTGCCCTTGCTATGGCAACTCTTTGTTTTTGACCACCACTTAGCTTATCTGGTCGGACATATAATTTATCACTTAGACCTACTAATGATGCTAATGATTTAACTTTTTTATCTATTTCTTCTTTTGAATATCCCCAACATTCCATAGGCAATGCTATGTTTTTATATACATTTTTTCTTTTCAACAAAGAAAAATTTTGAAAAATCATCCCCATATTTTTTCTTAACTTTCTTAAATCTTCCTCGCATAAATTCTCTACTTTTACATCTCCTACAGTAATTGAACCTATTTGATACTCTTCTAATCCATTTATACAATCAAGTAGTGTAGACTTTCCAACTCCACTTGAACCAATAAATCCATATACTTCTCCTTCATTAACTGTCAGATTAATATCCTCTAAAACCTTGTGTTCTCCATATGATTTATTTAATTTTTTTATTTCAATCATATTTTCTACCTTTCATATTATATATTATTTAGAAATAAAATACTTTTTAAGCAACATTGGTAATTATATTACAAATTATGAAATAATTCACTATTTTTCGCCATTTTACCCTATGGTTTATATCTATATATACCACGTTAATATTAATTTTTTCTATAATTCTTTTTTAATTTACAATTTTTGTTTACTTCTACTTGTAAATTATTTGCCCTTAGTGAGTAGAACATCCTTAAGTAATAAATAAAAAACACCCCAATCATTAGATTTTTTGTCCAACAATTGGGGTGGAGTAAACTTAGTAGTTCTTTATCTTTTTTTACAAGGTTTTGAATGGTGCATGTAATTCACAACAATCATGCCCACCATATATTGATCAAATAGCTTGTCTCTTAGTTTGCTACCTAATAAATTTTGTTAATCTGTGTATTTTTAAATATATTATCTACATCTTCTGAGTTGAAACTTCCTGTAGAAAAAGTCATTGCATTAGCTGCTGAAATAGATATAGCATATTTTAGACTATCTATATTTGAGTATCCCCTTTCCATTGCAACTGCAAATGCAGCCACCATAGAATCTCCACATCCAACTGTATTAACAACTTCAATTTTAGGAGGCTTTCCATGGTAAACCCCCTCTTTACAAACTAATAATGCCCCATCACTTCCAAGTGATACGACAACTAACTCTATTCCACTTTCATGAAGCTTAATAGCATTTTTAATTACTTCCTCTTCATTATTTATGCTAACATTAAGTAAATTTTCCATTTCTTCACTATTAGGTTTTATCATTGTAGGTAAAGCTTTTATACCCTCTTTTAATAAATCCCCTGATGCATCTAAAATAACTTTTTTGTTTTTAGCCTTTATCATATTTATTAAAGTTGTATAAATATTAGTGGGTACACCTTTAGGTGCACTACCAGATATTGTGATAACATTACTATCTTCTATTATTTTATCAAAATCATCTAAAAATGCGTTTATTTCTTCATCACTAATAGAGTCACCTTTTTCTAAAAACTCTGTTGATACATTATTCTCATCTAATATATTTATGCAACTTCTTGTTTCACTTTTAACATGAGTAAATTTATTTTTTATATTATCCTTTTCCAGTAATTCTTCTGCTAATGCACCGCAATGTCCACCTACAAATCCAGTAGCCAAAACTTCTTCCCCACAAAGAGAAGCTACTCTAGATACATTTAGTCCTTTTCCACCAGCAGTATTATTACATTCTAATACTCTAATAACTTTTCCAGACTCTACGCATCCTTTTATTTTATATGCCTTATCAATAGATACATTTAACGTTACAGTTGTAATCATGTGTTTTCTCCTTATAACTCATTTTTATATACTTAATATTTTTCACTTTGCTTATTGATTAAAGAAATTACCCCCAAGAAAAAAACTAAACTTTTCTCTTAGGGGATATTTATTATGCTCTATTTTCACAACCACAAACTTTTATTTTTTCTTTTACAAACTGTTTAACTTCTTCCATACCAGACTTATTGTATTTTTTAGGGTCTATTGTATCTTTATTTTCTTCTAAATACTTAGTAACTCCTTTTGTAAATGCTATTCTAAGCTCTGTAGCATAGTTTACTTTGCATATACCTCTTTTGATAGATTCTTGTACTTTTGAATCTGGTATTCCTGATCCACCGTGTAACACAAGAGGTATAGATACTACTTCTTTTATTTGTGATAATCTATCTAAATCTAATTTAGGTTCACCTTTATACAGACCATGAGCTGTACCTATTGCTACAGCTAGAGAATCCACTCCTGTTTTCTCTACAAATAACTTAGCTTCTTTAGGATCTGTAAATCCTCCATCTCCGCCATCTAAGTCATCTTCTTTTCCCCCAACTTTACCAAGTTCAGCTTCAACTGCAATACCTGATGATTTGCACATATCAACAACAGCCTTAGATATTTTTATATTGTCTTCAAAACTACTATGAGATCCATCTATCATAATTGAAGTATATCCCGCTCTAAATGCTTCTGATGCAAGTTCAAAACTAGAACCATGATCCAAATGCATAACTACAGGAACTTTTGCACGACTAGCTGCAACCTTTGCATTTGCTAAAAAATAATCAAGACCAGCGTACTTAACTGTTGATGGTGTAGTTTGCATAATTACAGGTGAATTCATTTCTTCTGCTGCACTTATAACTGCCATTACCATCTCCATATTTTCTACATTAAATGCACCTACTGCATATTTTCCTTCTTGAGCTTTTTTTAATATATCTTTTGTAGTAACTAATTCCATAATAATTCTCCCCCTTATTTAGATTAAACTTTGTATTATCTGCAAATTAATTATTTTATTTAATATTCATTTTTCTAAGAGCCATTCCGTTTAATATGACTGAATAAACTCCATATATTGAAATCATTCCACTTAAAGCCATAAAAACTAAATTATAATTTTGTTGTATGGCATTAATAACTATTAGTATGCTTAGAAGTGCATAAGCACAAGCATTCATAATAGTTTTTTCTTTTTCACTATTCTTAATAATCATTTCTAATTTATTGACTTTTTTATCTCTTTTAAAATTATCTATAGATTTTAACTGTTTCAAAAATACCCCTCTAAAGTAAACTTCTGCTACAATAGCTGCAACACCACCTACTAATAATGTATTCTCAAAACTTTTGAAGTAATCACCTAATAAAACCATCAGTGTTATTATCATAAAATATCTATAATAAAATAGTCTAAATTTATGTTCTATTTTATGTCCTACAATATATCCTTTTTTGTCAAAAACATTATAATAAACTGTATTTCCAGATTTATTTAGATAAATATTCATTCCTGCTAAATCTATATTTTTTTTGTTCATTACATCATTTCCTTTCCTAAACAATAAGTTTGATGTACTGAATAATCATCATTAAGAACTACTAAGTCACTATCATATCCAACGCCTATTCTACCTTTATGAGTATCTATTCCTAGACATCTTGCAGGGTTTATAGTACACGAATTAATAGCGTAATTAAATGGAACCATAGCATCTTCCACTAATATTTTTAACCCCTGATTCATTTTTAATGTTGAACCAGCTAAGCCTTTTGTTCCTACTAAATGTGCACTACCATCTTCATATATTTCAATTTCATTTCCACCAAAAATAAATTTTGAACCTGGCTCAAATCCTTTTGCCATTAGTGCATCTGTAACCATAATTCCATAGTGAGGTCCCTTAGCTTTAAAGAAATTGTATAGCGCTATTGGAGTTGAATGACTTCCATCACATATAATCTCACCATACATATCTTTAACTCTTAAACTAAATCCAACTAATCCATTTTCTCTATGATTAAAAGCTGTCATCCCATTATAAACATGAGTTTGAGATCTGGCTCCATTGGCAAAAGCATATACTGCTTCTTCATAAGTAGATGCTGAATGGCCTATACTTACAACAATATCATTCTCATATAAATATTTAGTTAGCTCATAATCTTCATCTAATTCTGTAGCCATAGTTACATATTTTATTAATCCTTTTGCTGCCTTTTGATATTCTTTGAATTCCTCAATAGTAGGCTTTGCTATATATTCCTGTGGCTGAGCACCTTTATATTTCATATCTAAATAAGGGCCTTCAAAATGTATTCCTAATATTTCTGCCCCTTGATATCCTTCTTCAGCAACTTTTGCCACATTGGCTAAAGCCTTAGTTAAAACTTCTCTACTTTGAGTTATAGTAGTTGGAAGAAATGCTGTAACTCCTTCACCAGGTATTCTTTTAGTCCAGTTTTTTAATCCTTCTTCGTTAGCATCATTGGTATCAAAACCATACGCCCCATGACTATGAATATCTATAAATCCCGGAACTATCCTTTTCTTCCCATAATCAGAAGCTCCTTCTTTTTCATTATATTTATAAATATTTACTATTTTATTATCATCAATTTCTATTTGGGCTGGAATAAATTGATCCGCAATCCAAACTCTCTTACTTTGTATTAACATGATAGCCCTCCATACATTATTAAGATATCTCAATTATACATAACATTTTTTAGATAATATTTGCACTTTTTAACACAAATATTATACCTTTTAATACATCCATTGTATTTATACATCTCTTTACTATAATTAGAGTTAAGCAAGATTTTAATTAATATATTAATATATACGGATGGGGGACATAGAATTTATGAATATTTTTAATATTACTGAAAACCAAAGGAAAGACACTAAGTCATCTTTTACTTTAAACGAAATATATCAACAACCTAAAACATGGTTAAAAACATTAACTCAAATAGAAAATAATAAAGATTCCATAGGAGAATTTATAAACAAGGTTATAAAAAATGAAGATTTCGACGTAATACTAACTGGTGCAGGTACTAGTGAATTTGTTGGTAACTCTCTTTACTCAGAGCTAAATAAGGTACTTAATCACAAAGTTAAGTCTTATGCAACAACTGATTTAGTAGCTACTCCTGAGAATTACTTATCTAGAACTAAACCAACATTATTAGTAAGTTTTGGTCGTTCTGGAAATTCACCTGAATCAATTGGTGCTGTTGAAGTTGCTAACGAAGTGTGCAATAACATATATCATTTATTTGTTACTTGCAATCATGAAGGTGCACTTTCTAAAATGGCTGATAAATTAGATAACTGCTATGCAATAAATCTTACTGAAGAAACTCATGATCAAGGATTTGCTATGACATCAAGTTTTTCTAATATGTACTTAGCTACTTATCTTTGCTTTAATCTTGATAAACTAGGTGAAAAATCAGAGATAATATCTGCTATTTGCTCATCTGCTGAAAACTTCTTAGATGGAGGGTTTGAAGTAGTAGAAAAAATAATAAATGATTTTAATTTCCAAAGAATAGTTTATCTAGGTAGTAACACTTTAAAAGGTATTTCACAAGAGTCATCTTTAAAAATACTTGAATTAACAGCGGGAAATACAGTTGCTCTATTTGACACTCCACTTGGTTTTAGACATGGTCCAAAATCAATAATAGATGATTCTACATTAGTAGTTGTTTATGTGAGTAATGATGAGTACACTTATAAATATGAATTAGACTTTATAAAGGAAATAAGTTCTCAAAGAAAAAACAATAAACTAGCTGTTGTAACAGATAAACCATCTGATGAGTTAAGTGAATTAGCTGATTACATTTATGCTTATGATACTAACGTTAACCCAAATAATGTAGAGTTAGGTCTAGCTTATGTAACATTTGCTCAAGCACTTTCAGTTTTAAAATCTTTATCAATGGATATAACACCTGACAATCCTTGTCCAACTGGTGAAGTTAACCGTGTTGTTGAAGGTGTAACATTATATAAATATAGTTGTAAATAAAATACGCTTCGCTCAAAATGAGGAAGTTAGTAATAATATATTAAAAAGGAGCTTCTTAGATATGGTAGGAATAATAATTAGTGGCCACGGAAATTTCGCAACAGGACTGCGTTCATCTTTAAATTTAATTGCAGGTAACCCTGCTAATATAGAATATGTTGATTTTGTTGAATCAGATACTATTGATACTTTAAAAGAAAAATACATGAATGCTATAAGCAATTTGAGCAATTGCAATGATATTTTAGCTTTAACTGATTTAGTTGGAGGTTCACCATTTAAGACTTTGGTTGAATTAAAAGCTGAAGTTGAAAAACCATTAGAAGTAGTAGGTGGAACTAACCTTCCTATGATACTTGAAATTTCTATGGCTAAAGATTTTGTAGAAGATTTATCTATGTTATCAGGAACAGCTTTAGAAGTAGGGAAAAATGGTATTTTAAAGTTTGAACTTGTAGAACACATGGACGAAGATTGTGAGGATGGTATTTAATCATGATAAATTGGGAAGTTGTTACTTGGACATGTATAACTGTGGCTGTACTATTGGGTATAGGAGCATTAATCTTAATATTTATATCATCAAAGAATATAAAAAAGAAAACTTCTGAACTAAAAGACCTTCACTTAGAGTTAAAAACTGGTATGAAAGTCATGTTCTGTGGAGCTATTTACGGCAAAGTAACTAAGATAAAGGGCGATATCGTTGAAGTTGAAATAGCGAAAAATGTTGTTGTTTCAGTATCTAGATATGCTATCCAAAGTGTTGACTAAATAAAATCAAAAAGGAGCTATCTCAATATAGAGATTAGCTCCTTTATCTTACCCCAAAATTAACTACTTAAAAACTTTTTGTGCATATTCGCTAGGACTTATATCAAAATGTTGAGTAAATGCCCTTGAAAAATAATGTATAGAACTAAAACCTAGCATAAATGCAATTTCACTAATTGTATATTTATTTTCCTTTATTATAAGTTTACTTTTAGCTAACTTTAAATCACTTATATATTTTTTAGGTGTTGTATTTAGATTATTTTTAAATAAAGTTTGCAGTGAAGATCTAGATATAGCAAATTTATTACAAATATCCTCTACTGTAATTGGCTCATAAATCATGTTACCTATATATGATACTATATTCTCTAATAGTTCATTTTGAAAATGTTGATATGATTCTTTTGGTAATTTACTTTCTTCTACATCCAAATAATCATATTGTAATAGTCTAATAAGTATCTCATGCAAATTATTTAAAACTAAAGTTCTAGCGTATGGTATATCTGAGGACATATTTTGAGAAAAGTTCTTTAATACTCTATATAAATCTTTTCTACAATGAAAAATCCTATTACATATATTCTCCACATCTTCACATTCCATTTCAAATATGACAGTCAAATAGGAACAAGAGGAATCCACATTTACTTGTTGAGTATGGAATTTATTTCTCCCATAAATAATTAAGTCATATGCTTCTAACTTATACTCTATTCCATCAACAGTTGTATCTAATGTGCCATTGTCTACAAATGTTAATTCATATACATTATGACTTTCACCTTTAAATTTGTAGTTTGGACTTTTTATATTGTAATAACAGGCTATTATTTTGGGAATATTTATTGTAGATTGCATTTTATTATATACATATGGTGCATCTAAAAACTCCAATTTCAAGCTATAGTTTTTAGGAATTATTAATTTATATCTAACCTTATCTATCATTGAAATTATATTAAAATACATATTAGGTTTAACTTCTACATGTCTATGTATATTAAATAATTCGAACCCTCCATTTTTATCATTACTTATTAATATACCTGCCATTCCGTCTAGAACTTCAATATATACTGGCTCTGAAAAATTGTATACGCTTGATATTACTGTATCACTAGTGATAATATTTTTTGATATTAAGTTTTCCCTATCTATTTGTTTAGACTCTTCATATACAAAACCATATTTACTAAATTGAAAACTACTTGTCTTTTCATTCATCTTAAGTCATTCCCCCTTGTAAGTTTCCTTCATTTATATCACTTATGATTAAAATTCATTGTTAATTTATATTTTACTATATCTAAATACATTGTCAATTTTGTACATTCCAGTTGCACGTTTTGAAAACGTTTTTTTAAAAATAACAAATAAAAAACCAATTATTCTAAAGATTATAATCCACCTTCCCTTTATAATGATATTAGAAAATTAATTTCTTAGTAAAGAACATATTTTAAAATTCTGAGGAGGATGGTATACAATGCCAAATATTATTCTAACAAGAATCGATAACAGATTGATTCATGGACAAGTTGCTACACAATGGTGTGGAGCTATTGGAGCTAACTTAATTTTAGTTGCAAATGACGTTGTGGCAGAAGATAAACTTAGACAAGGCTTAATGGACATGGCCGCTCCAAGTTATGCTACTACACGTTATTGGACATTAGAGAAAACAATTAATACTATTCATAAAGCTAGTGCTAAACAATTAATATTCATCGTTTGTGACAACCCAACTGATGTTTTAAAACTTGTTGAAGGTGGCGTTCCAATAAAGAAAGTTAATATTGGAAATATGCACATGGCTGAAGGCAAACGTCAAGTTGCTGGATCTGTAGCTGTAGATGACAAGGATGTTGAAGCATTTAGAAAATTACAAGAACTTGGTGTAGAGCTTGAAATAAGAAGAGTTCCTACTGAAAGTTCTGAAAAAATCGAAAAACTTTTTAAATAATAAAAAAGGAGATTTTAAACATGGATTTCAATTTCATTCAGGTTTTATTGGTTGCAGTATTTGCATTCATTGCTGCTATCGATCAATTTAGTTTTTTAGAGTCTTTGTATCAACCAATTGTATCTGGTGCTGTTGTAGGTGCTATACTTGGTGATCTACAAACTGGACTTATTGTAGGTGGTACTTATCAATTAATGACAATTGGTAACATGCCAGTAGGAGGAGCACAACCTCCAAATGCAGTTATAGGTGGAATTATGGCGGTAGTGTTTGCCGTATCTTCTAAATTGGATCCTGCTGCCGCTGTTGGTTTAGCAGTTCCATTCGCATTAATAGGACAATATTTTGTAACTTTCTTATTCACAATAATGTCAGCTTTAATGTCTAAAGCTGATAAATACGCTGAAGAAGCTAACCCAAAAGGTATAGTTAAGTTAAACTACTTAGCAATGGCTGCTTTAGGATCATGTTTTGCAATAGTAGTTGTTATAGGGTTAATAGGTGGTAGTGCTGCTGGTGCTCAATTAACTGCTCTTTCTGAAAGATTCGACTGGTTCATGGCTGGACTTGGTGTTGCTGGAGGAATGATGCGTTATGTAGGTTTCGCAATACTTCTTCGTATAATGTTATCTAAAGATCTTTGGGGAGTTTACTTCGCTGGTTTTGCTTTAGCTACAATAGTAAGTAAAATAGAAGGATTAAGTGGTTCAGCTTTATTAATAATAGCGTTCATCGGAATAGCTATAGCTATTTATGACTTCCAAACTAATGTAAAAATGAAAGCTGCTACTGCTTATGCACCAGTAGGGGGAGGAGATGATGAAGATGGAATTTAATTCAAATCAATATAATGATTTAACTCCAGCTAAACCGCTAGACAAAAAAACTTTAAACAAAATGGTTTGGCGTTCACTATTCTTACAAGCTTCATTCAACTATGAAAGAATGCAAGCTGCAGGATGGTTATATGGTATATTACCAGGACTTGAAAAAATTCATACTAATAAAGAAGACTTATCTAAGTCTATGAAACACAACCTTGAGTTCTTTAATACTCACCCATTCCTTGTTACTTTCGTTATGGGTATAATACTTTCATTGGAGCAACAAAAATCAGATACTAACACAATAAGAGCTGTCCGTGTTGCTGCAATGGGTCCTTTAGGTGGTATAGGGGATGCTATATTCTGGTTTACTTTAGTTCCAATAACTGCTGGTATAACTGCTAACATGGCTATTGGTGGATCTTTACTTGGTCCAATATTGTTCCTATTGATTTTCAATGGTGTTCAGTTTGGATTGAGATACTTCCTAATGTACTGGTCATATAACTTAGGTTCTAAAGCTATAGATATATTAACTAAAAATGCTAAAGAGTTTACTCGTTCTGCTTCTATGTTAGGTGTATTCATAGTTGGTGCTTTAACTTCTAACTACGGTGCAACTAAATTAGGTATAGTAATACCTAATGGTGACGCTCCAATAGATATCCAAGCTATATTAGACGGCGTTTTACCTAATATAATTCCTTTAGGTTTAACTCTATTATTATACTTCTTACTTAAGAAGAAAAACTGGAAGCCAGTTACATGTATAGGTTTATTACTTGCAATAGGTATTGTTGGTGCTTGGATTGGTCATATGTTCGGATTCAAAATGTGGGCATAGAATTTTTATAAATTCTTAAATTACATTAAATTATATAATAACCACCTTTAGTTTTCTAAAGGTGGTTATTTTTGTTGTAAGTTTATTTTACCTTATTTTCAGCTCTAACTTTTATATTTTCATCTTTTATAAATAATAATTTTCCAGATTTTAATCCCCAGATCTCATCAATATATGCGCATACTTTTTTTGAGTGAGTTACAATAATAACACACTTATGGTGTTCATGAGCTAATGATATTAGAATCTCCATTATCTTCTCTTCTGTCTCATTATCTAAATTTCCTGTTGGCTCATCAGCAATTATTATGTCTGGATTGTGGGATAAGGCTCTCGCTATTCCTATTCTTTGTTGCTCCCCACCGGATAAATTTAAAATCTTTCTATTTGCTTTATCAGAATCAATCCCTACATCTTGTAATAAATCATATACATATTTATCCTTATCTTTTTGGTTAGAATTACTTATATTCATAGATAATAATATATTTTCTTTAGCAGTAGCATTTAATAATAGATTATATCCTTGGAATATAACTCCTATATCCTTTGACCTATATAAATCTCTATCTATTGTTTTTAGGTTTTTATTTTTATATAAAATTTCCCCACTTTTACATGTATCAAGACCTGATATTAAAGACAATAGAGTACTTTTTCCAGCACCTGATTTTCCTATTATCCCATAAACTTTTCCTTGTTCAAAATTTATATTTATATCATTAAAAACATCTTTTTCGGATCCTTCATATCTATAACTCACATCTTTTAAACTTAATACCTTCATAATATTCTCTCCTTAGTCCCTTTCTGTTAGTATTTTTCTTGGTTCATATCTATTTATATATAAAATTCCTATACAAGCAGATACTGCTCCTAGTAATATTGCTATTAGTGTAATATTTAAGATAGCTTCACTACTTAAAAATACATTTAATTTTTCTAGGGCTGGTACTGATTCACTAGCACCACTCATACCAATAGTCATACTCATTGACTCTGCTTGTTTTTGAGCTTCTATTTGTCCTTGTAAAAGCATGTCTGAAATAGGTTGAGCGGATATACTGCCAATAGTTAAGCCTAAACTTAATGAAATAACAATCATTGACAATGTCTCAAATACCAATCCTAAAGCAACTTTACCTTTTTTCATACCCATAGCTCTTAAAACACCTATTTCGTATTTTCTTTCACGAATGGCTAATATAGATATTAAAACTAATACACTTCCACCAAAACCTAAAACTAAGGTCATAAATATTTTTGAAATTTCTTTTAGTCCTTCTACAGGTTTTACTATGCTGTTATAGCTATTTGAATCCACAGATAAGTCAAATAAATCACTTAATCCCAATTTATGTGCTTCTTTATTAAAATCATCTACTAAATCTGGATCTTTTAAATAATATTTTGCATCCATGCTAACTGAACCATCATCAGATTTTGTATCATATAATTTTAAAGTTTCTGTTGTTGTAATAATCTCGTTGCTTCTATTTAACATAGGGTGTTTCATTCCAAAATTATCATTAGATTTTGCTCCATCATAATATATACCTGATATAGATAATTCTAGTGGCTCATATTTTTCTGGATCTTGAGGATTTTGGATTTTCATCTTGTCTCCAACCTTTAAGTTGTTTAACTTTGCAAACTCCTCACTTACTATAGCTTCATTATTTTCCTTAGGCATTTTTCCTTTTATGATTTTCCTTGTGCCATTTTTAAATTCCTTATTTCCATCTACACTAAGTCCACCTAAAATATTCAAGTTTGGCACTTTAGCAAGATTTGATTGACCACCGATAGAGATTACCCCCCCTAAATTTGAATCTTGTGAACCCTCTTGTTGGTCTAGTGCTTTTATATCTTTACTATATCCTCTAAAGTTAAAGCTAAATATTGCTTCTTTAACATATTTGGATTTGGAAATCTTTTCTTTAACATTATTAGGTACACCTTTATTTAATTCATCCATTTTACCTGCGTTTATTTTTTCTTGTGTTTTCTCCATATCAGGTTGGATAAAAACTTCTGCTCCAAATCTATTTTTATAATCCTTTATTATCTCATTAGACGTAGTGTTAATAATAATAGATATTGCTGTACAAGAAAGTATTGCTGTCATTATAATTCCTAACAGTATATTTCTTTCCTTGTTCGTTACTAAATTTTTTAATGCATTTTTAAAAATATACATACCGTTCTCCTTTTCCTTAGATTTAATTATAAGCAAATTATAATAAATCAACTGTTAACTCAATGTTAACCTACATTTAAATTATTAACCTGTGTACTGAGAAAAGGATAAATAAAAACAAGAACCTTTATTTATTTCACTATCTACTACTGCTACTCCATTACATAGATCACACACATGAGATACTAAGCTTAAACCTATACCATATCCATCTTTCTTTAAATCATTTATTCTATATTTATTGTTAAATATATTATCTATAAAACTTTTCTCCATACCTATGCCGTTGTCTTCTACTTTAATAATTACACTGTTATACTTATTTCTCACAGCCACTCTTACTTTTTTATTTTCACCATACTTTACAGCATTATCAACTAAGTTGCTTACTGCCCTATATATCCATCTTTCTTTTGCCAAAATAGTCGTCTTGCTATCTTCATCAAAGTCAAACTCAATATTATTGTAAGTTTTTCTGTACATATCACAAACACTTGCACATACTAAAGAAACATCTACCTCTGTCATTTCATCATCAGATTTTAAGTCACTTAGAGTTAATATATCGTCTATACTATTGGCTATGTTGTCTATAAATTTAATATATTCTTTGTTATCGTCTATTTCTAGATTGGTTTTAAGTATAGCAATTGCATTTTTTTGTTCATGAGATAAATATGAATTTAATTTTTTATAATCATCTAAATGTTGTTTGAATTTTTCCTTTATATTACAATAAGCAATTCCAAAGGTTTTACTTACTGAATATGGATTAAAGTTGTCGTCTATTTCATTTAAATTTTTTACAATCTTCTCAATTTCTTTATCGTGAATTTTATTTAATACTATCCATAATATTAAAGATGCCAATATTAAAATAAAGAAAAATATTAAAATTATACTTAATATATCTTCAAATCCAGTTTTTAAATATATTTTTCCTATTTCATCCACATCTACTACCATTTGTGATTCTAGGATTTTACTGATTCTAGTACCTATATTCTCTTCATATAAATTCCTCTGCAATAGATTATCTTGTGTTTGCACATTTTCACTTAAAATAATAGCTTTAGCATTTTTCACATTCATTTTAGCTTCTATATTTTCTATATTACTGAAAGAACCTTTTATTTTGTACAACCCTACTCCTAGGACTAATGATAATATTAGAGAGTACATTATTATAACTAGTCCACTTTTAAAATTTACTCTACGCATAAATAGTATCCCTTCCCTCTCACATTAATTAAGACTTCTTGTCCATAAATACTACTTAACTTATTTTTTAATCTTGATATATGTACTCTTAGTACTGATGAAAATGGGTCAAAGTTTTCATCGTATATATGCTCTAAAATTTCTTCACTGGAAACAACAGCAGGGTGTTTATAGCAAATGTACTCTAATATATCAAACTCCTTTATTGCAAGTATTACTTCTTTATCTTCTATATATACAGTACGATTTATAGGATTAAGTTTTAATTTCCCAATATTAATAACTGGATTTGTACGTCCATGAAATCTTCTTATTACTGCATGTATTCTAGCTCTAACTTCTAATAGTTGAAATGGCTTTGTTATATAATCATCTGCTCCATTATCTAATCCTATTGCTAAATCTGACACATCATCTCTAGCTGTTATTATTATTATGGGTATATTTAATGATTTTTTTCGTAGACATCTTAATACTTCTATTCCATCAATATCTGGAAGATTTAAATCTAAAAGAACAGCATCATATTCATTAATGCTGGCTTTTTCCTCACCTTCTTCTCCTGTATTAGAAATATCTACTTTAAAGTTCATTTTTTCTAATCCTTTTCTCATTGAATTAGCTAATTCTATATTATCTTCTATAACTAATACTCTCATTTTTAGTTCTCCTTATAATTCAGTAACTGAAAAATTTTATATCATTATACTTTATCATATTTAATGTTTATCTAATGTTAACATCTTATGCAATGTAAATTACAAAAACAAAAACCATATTGATTTTCATCAATATGGCTTTTATTTTATACTATTTTAATATAAATTTATTTATTGTTCCAAATATTTATCAAATATTATTGCTGCTAATTCTTCCTTTGTTAGAGTTTCAAGATTTGCTATATCACATAAGTCCATTTCCAACAAAAACTCTCCACACTCTACTTCTAGATATGACCCACTATCATCTGATTTGATTTCCCATCCTTCTAAGTCTGCTACTATATTGGCAATTCTTTCTTCTTTAGTCATTTTTACACCTCTTTATATTAATGTATGCATACTTTAGTTTAACTTTTATTATGAATTTTATCAATCTAATTAGTGAGTATAACCTAGTAACTATTTTATATACAGTTATGCTTTTTTCTTTACAGGAATCCACAATTCACTATAATAGTTTTCGTCCTGATTTCCCTTAGGATAATTATTAATGTCTGTATAAGTTTCTATATTATATCCTTCAGCAATTTCATAGTCTTTGCAGTTAGGAAGCCATTCAGAGAAAATCTTCTGATTCACATCTATCATTGCCTTTGGCATAGCTCCTTTACATGAAAATACTGCCCATGTATGCTTTGGAATTACTCTTGTCGCAAATCCTTCAGGTATATCACTTCCTGTTTTATAATCATCTGCAATTAAATATTCAAACTCATCACTATTTCCCATGCTCTTATCAATATTAATTCCGTACATTCCACATACTATATTGCCTTTTCCAGACTCATAATGCTCCTGCCAAAACTTTGGAATCTCTTCTTTGCATGAGTCATATTTAAATCTGCTTCCTGATGCCAACACAGTGAAAGCCTCTTTTTCAATAATTTTGTAATCCATAGTATAACCACCTTTCAATGAGATATTAATTTTTAAAGAAGCAAATGACTTCATCATTGCACCATCTCTGCGAACAGCCGTTGGTGTTGACCCATGAAAACGAGTGAATGCTTTTGTAAAGCTATCTGGTGAATCATATCCATATTTCATTGCTATATCAATAATTTTATTGTCTGTGGATACAAGCTCACTGCCGGCAAGTGTGAGCCTACGCTGTCTAATATATTCTGCAACTGTAAATCCACAGAGCATTGAAAATCCTTTTTGAAAATAGAAAGAGGATATGCAAACTTCTTTTGCGATATCACTAGTTGTCAGATCTTCAGTAATATGGGTTTCAATATATTCAATTGCTTTACTTATGCTTTCTATCCATTCCATTTCTATCACCTCTTCTTTGATTTCATTCTATCTCATTGAAGTTCACCATTCCCGACTTTTTGTGGGAAGTTTTGTCTGTACTTTATATGATTTTATTTTTTAGAAAGAATTAGTAACTAATTTTCAATATAAATAGTAGTTACATAATGTGTTCTTATATCCTTCTCTCGTTCTTTTTTATATGTAGTTTTAAACATTATATAATGTCCCTTACTCTCTTTAAAATAAAGTTTATATAATTTTTTATCATCTTTAAACTCTCTTGCAATATATCCAGCTTCTTTATCTTTACAAGGTATTTCTACTACATTATCTTTATTTAGTTCCTTAGAAAGGTAATCTTCTACAAAACTTTCAATTGACTGTTTTTCACTAAAGCAGTAGGCTTCTATTGTATCTTTGCTCTCTTGATCAACTAGCTTAAATAAAGGTATTGCTGTAAATGAATTTAATTTTGCATCATCTTGGCTAATATCTTCAAACTCATATGTGAGTTTTTCTAATACAGTAAATCCGAAATAATCATTTTTATAAACACCTTCATCAACATATCCTTGTAAATTATTTGATTTACATCCACTTAAAAAAATCATGATTAATAAAATATAAATATTTATGTATTTTTTAGCTTTCATATTATCATCCTTTTCACTAATTTGTTTGAGATGCTGTTCTTAATTCTATATGAGACCTTACACATGTTTAAGAATATACTATATAATTTAAAATCTAATTTCTATTATTTACCATAATATTAGAGATTTGTAATAATGTTATCTTAAGTTTGATTTTATAATTATTTAGTAGCATACCTTTTATAATTACTTTTATTTTTGACATATTCATCTCAATATTAAAGTAGATTCTTTCAAGCCCATTGCATGTTTATAACAAAATACTCCAATTATCATAGTTAAAATGACATCTTTTTGATTGTATGTTAAAAGGCAAAATAAAAAGAACTACCAAATTATAAAGTCTAGTAATTCCAAGCATTCTACATTTATGTATTGGTGTAGATGAGTGGATACTCTAACATCTATTTTTAGTGATTTTTATTTTCACCATATCCTTTATTTATGTATATTGCTCAATTTCATCAATTGTATTTTTTATTTATCATCTTTGTTTTTCATCAAACTTAATTGTAATCGTGCGCTATTTTAATTTAATATCCACATATCGTCTGAATCATTCCAACTACTGCTCTAATAGTTGCATTAAATTGCCCTGTAATTTTAACTTTTATGTAACTATTCTCATCTATACATATTCTAATGTTTGATTTATCTACATTTGTAGGTTTATAAGACATATTTATTTCGTGTATTCCAAATAAATCTATATTTACTACCACAGTATTATATTTTGATTGATTCCACTTTTGAGGAGGATTATCTGCATATTTTTGTAAATCAAAAAAAATACTAACTTTATCACATTCATCTAAAACATTTATCTGATCTATTCTAATATCAATTAGATCAGGAACTTGATCGTATAATTTAGTAATAAATACATTGTTATCTAATAGTTCATACCACATGCTATCACCTCTCTATCGTTTATTGTCTTTCAAAATACTTAGTTTAAAGTAAGTTCTAATAATTCCTTTTTAACTTTGAGCTACAAATTCATGCTTGCCACCAGAATTACTTGATCCATCAACTCTTTGATCACACATATTATGATTCCATGTCAATTTCTTCTAAATTAGATATATCATCTTCGCCGACTAAAAATATAACTTAATTCCAGAGTTTATCAACAGCGTAAATTCAACTATAATTTCCTAACATGTAAAAAAGTAGAAGCTCTACTCCTACCCTTCTAGTTCGTAATAGATTAAAATAGTAAATCAAATTTGTTCTATAAATTTACTATCTTAATATGTGTTTTACTATTTTAATTAATATATATAATAACAAAGCTACAGTAACAATAACTTGTAATAATAGTTGCCAGTTTATAGTTACTACTGGATTCATCATCAATCCCCCCTATACTTATTTTGTTATCTCATATTATTAATAGATCTATCTATTTTTTTATAATTATCTCATGCTTAGTTTAATTGTAACATCTGAACTTACTATGTCCCCTTTTTTTAAATTAACTTCTTTTCCAGCTATGTCATTTAAACTTCTAAATACTGCATCTGGATTATCTTCGTCTCCAATTACTGTAGTAAAATCACTATTTTCTTTAGGTGTCTCTTCTGAAGTCTCCACTTTATAAGTCCCCTCTGGTATATCAATCCCAACTTCTAAAGTTTTTCCTGGCTCAATTACGTAAGTTTCTTTTTTAGAACAACCCCAAATAGTAAATGATACTACTATAAGTATAACTACTAACAAATTAAACTTTTTCATAACTTGTACCCACCTCTTTTTATTATAAATAGTAATATCATTTGTCACATTTATCAATTATACTTTTCATTATAATTATTTATTTCAGTCTATTTTTCTGTTTGAGTATAAACTACATATCTATCAGCTATTATTTATTATAGTTTCTAATTCATCTAATACTAATGTATTTTCACTACGTATACACCCTCCATAATCTATATCATAAATAAGACTGAATTCATTATTATTTAGTTTACATTCATAAATATCCTCAGATGGACCTATTATTTTTTTACCTATTTCTATTAGTTCATTATTAGATAGAATATCTTTAATATTATTAAAAATTTCAATTTCATCTACTCTTTCATAATTAATAAATATTAGCTCTTTTGATTGTTTATTTATTCTACAAACTTTCATATTATCTCCTCCATTCCAATTCCTTATGAATAAAAACTCATAAAATTTCTATCTCTTTTTATTTGTTCTTCTTATAATCCGGCTAATACAATTATAAATAAGTACTAAATTTAATTTTCTTATGCTATTTGTAAGTATCAATGGCTCTAATCATCCATATGCTACTTATCTCCATAATATCCTCTATATCAATTTCATATGGATTATTTTTAAATTTCTTAGCTATTTTCATAAGCATTTGTTCATATTGTAAGTAGTCCTTATCTGTAATATAAATCACCTCTAACGGTTACAATTCCTCTGATTAGTTGTATATCCTCCTTATATGATAAGTGAACTTTTAATAATCTATGAAATCCACCTATCTCATAATGATTCAACCACTCAATTATAAAAGTAATTATAAGCTTCATTAGGTTTACTACCACTTAATAAATATACCCCTTATGAGTGTATGGAGTTGCATCTCTAATATATAATAAAAAATATAAGTAGATACTGAGTATATAATTATAGTAACTACTTAACACAATTCTTATTTAAATATTTTCTATTTGAGGTTATTTATGGTTACTATTTTCAATGCCTTATTTTTTAGAATCTAACTTTATATAATTAAATACTTTTACTTTTCCTGCCTTATCTTAATCTGTCATTTCTATTTGCTATATTATTTCTATTTATTTACTGATTAACCTAATTGTAAATTAAATCTTTATTTTTTATCTTAAGCTCCGTTACTTGTGATATGGTTCACTACTATTTATTGTAATTATTTATTTCAGTCTATTTTTCTGATTGTGTGATAAAAGACAAAATAAAAGGAACTACCAAACTATAAAGTCTAGTAATTCCAAACATTCTACGTTTTCACGCTTATTTCTTTGCGGAGATGAGGGAATACTCTAACATATTTTTTTATAATATCATTTATTTGTGTATATTACTTAATCATATTGATTCTATTTTTTATTTAGTTTTTTATTTTTCTTCAAACATAATTGTAAATATGTGCTAATATTTCTCCGACATACATGTCTCTACTACTTTATATAACCAGATCTGCAAAACTTTAATAAATATACTTAACAAGTATATAGGTATTATACTTAATTAAGGCAATAAATATTATACCAGCTAGTGGAATATTCCGTTTTCAAAAATTAATTGATTTAAAGAGTTATATGTGTATGCAGTAGTTTTGCCAATTTTGTAATATACTTTTCCTACCTATAACTCATAATAATAAATTTAAGAAGTTAAATTTTCATTAAATTAAAATTAATATTAATATATTATTCTTCTCTGAATACATAATGATTACCAGTATGATTATTTATAAACCTCCATTCTTCATCAAGATCAGAAGAGTTTACAAATATATTTATCACTATATTATCTTCTAATAAAATCTCAATATCTCCTATCTTACTGTAGTTCACCTTGTTTACTTTTAGCGGTAATATTGGCAATAATATTTCATTAACGATTTTATCATATCTATTGTTTCCTATAACATCCCAATCATCACTTATAGAATCATCAAGTAGTGTATAAATATCATAATTTCCCAATATAACTTTATTATTTTTAGATATTCTAAATGGACATTGGATATGAAACTCATACTGTGATTTTTTAACTTCCTGGTTTTTGTAATTCATTATCAATAATTCCTTACCAAATGAAATCCAAATCATATCAGAGCATCTTCCTATCCCCTCCATTATATTTTTTTCCAAATATTCCTTAAACATTTTTCCTCCTATTTATTTTCCAAACATATTTTTAGCCACAATACTAATCTTGTCATATCATAGTTTTTATATGAAACCTTGAATATTTCTTTTGATTACCTATACATGTTAGCCCATTGTACAGGTGTAATAGCCTTACAACTATATACTTGTTTAAATTGTTCTACTACATTTCCTGTGTTTTCTTCTATATTTCTCATACTAAAAAAGATACTTCCTTCAACCTCACAGTAAGTTCTATTTATAGTTATCTCTTGAGCTATTTCTTTTGCTATATCTACATTATTTATATTTTGACCTATATATAAACTAACATCTGTACCCCCTACTAAATCTGACCACCATTTTACTAAAGTTTCATAGGGACTATTTTTGTTGTCTATAGTCCAATAAATTTGAGGAGCTATATAGTCTATAATACCTTCTTCTACCCAAGTTACAGTGTCCATATATGCATCATAATAGCTCTCTAAGTTTTTACTCTCCGAGCCCTTGATATCGCTACTTTTATTTTTCCACACACCAAATGGGCTTATACCAAATTGAACAGATGGTCTTATTGATTTTATGACGTTATATACTAATCTAACCATTTGGGTTACGGCCTCACGTCTGTTATTTGCAATTTCTCCTTCTCTATCTTCACCTTCTGGTAGAGGATAATTATACGGATAAAAATAATCATCAAAATGAATTCCGTCTACACAATAGTTTTTTATTATTTCATAAACTGTAACAGCAATATAGTTTACAACTTCTGGATTTTCTGGGTTATAAAATAATGCATTTTCAAAAGGTAACACCCAATCTGGTCTTAATTTTGCTACATTATTGTTTGCTAATTTATCTAAATCAGTCCCTTGTGTAGTTACTCTATATGGATTTAGCCAAGCATGAAACCCATATTTCTTTTGTGAGTTTCTTCAATCATAAATTTTAAAGGATCATATCCTGGATTAACACCTTGCTTTCCTGTAAGATATTCTGACCATGGATTTATACCTGATTTGTATAATGCATCTGATACTGGTCTTATTTGAACAAATACAGCATTGAAATTTAATGATTTTAAAGTTTCTAATATATCTATGAATTCTTTCATTTGTGCTTTAGGATTATTTAGCGTTTTAGGCCAATCAATATCATATACAGTTGTTATCCATACTCCCCTAAGTTCTACTTTTTTACAATCATTTCTCATATACTCACACTCCTATAAAATAGTATGATGGTTTATTGTAAAGTAATAATAATACTTAGAGTCTTTATAATATATTAAAAACCGTATCACAAGTATGCGATACGGTTTATTCCTTAGGATACAATCTATTTAGCATGGAAACTAACCTATTTTTATAGATCTCATAGAAAGAGAACCATGTTCTATTCCCTTGAATATAAACTCAACCTTATCTCCTTCTTCCATCAATGCAGAAATATATAATAACGGTAAATAGTGTTCATCAGTTGGAGCAGAAAGTAAAGCTTCTCTTCCAATAGCTTTGTAATTGATTAACTTATCATGATCACCTTTAATAACAGCATTAGCTACAAATTCATCGAATTCAGATGCCCAAGTATAAGGATTGACATCTTTATCTTCTTTCATTTCTCTTAAATTATGAACTATATTACCACTCCCCAGAATTAATATACCTTCTTCTCTAAGCTTAGATAATTTTTTACCTAGGTTATAGTGATACTCTTCATTTTCTAATGCATTTAAACTTAACTGAAATACAGGTATATCTGCTTTTGGATATATATGTTTTAATATACACCATGCACCATGGTCTATTCCCCAAGTATCAGTTAGCTTTACACCGTAATCCTTTAATTCCTCAAATACCTTATTTATATAAGGTTTTGCTCCACTAGTTGAATATTTCACCTTATATAATTCTTCAGGGAATCCATAAAAATCGTATATTTCTTTAGGTGAATCTTGTTCAGTTATATAAGTCCCATTAGTTACCCAATGTGCTGATATAACCATTATAGCATTAGGCTTATCTAATTCTTCACCTAATTTATTTAACCTTTTAGTATATGAATTTTCCATTATCGCATTCATAGGGCTTCCATGTCCTATAAATAAGACTGGTTGCTTTTTAACCATATCTAACCACCGCCACTTATTAATTTTATAAAATGGAACTTATATAGGTTCCACTATATCTTATTTTGTTTTATTCTTACCCAAATTTTATATAAAAAATCTTACTACTAAAAATTTATATTTTTACACTATTAAATCATACTTAATATAACTATTGTCTTAGAATTACACCTTATAAATACTTTAAAGTAAGATACTAATTTAGAGATGAGTACTAATAGATAAAATCTAAGCATTAAAATAAGGAATACCAGTTCTGAGTATTCCTTATTTATTATCATCTCTAATTAATCTGCATAAATTTCTCTCTTTTAAACTATTTAAATATCCTGAGATATGTTAAGCAAACATAATTCTATCTGAAAGCTCTTCTTTAAAAGTAATTTTATTAAATTCTTCTATAAGATCATTTTTGGTTAAATTGTTCTTTTCCATTTTATCCATATCAAGAATTATTTCTCCTCTATGCATCATAAGCAGTCTATTTCCAAACTCTATAGCATGATTTAAATTATGAGTTATCATAATTGTTGTAATATTTTTTTCTTTAACTATACTATTTGTAAGGTTTATAATAGTTTCTGATGTTTTTGGATCTAAAGCCGCCGTATGCTCATCTAAAAGTAAAATTTTTGGTGTATTTAAAGTAGCCATTAGTAGAGAAAGAGCTTGCCTTTGCCCTCCAGATAACATTCCTACCTTTGTATTTATTTTGTCTTCAAGACCTAAATTTAATATAGAAAGATGGTTTTTAAATTCCTCTATATTTTTTTTATTAACTCCTAAAGAAAGTCCAAAACTACTTCCCTTATTATCTGCCAAAGATAAGTTTTCTAAAATAGTCATAGATGGTGATGTCCCCTTAGTTGGATCTTGGAACACCCTACTTATAAATCTTGATTTTTTATGTTCTTTTAAATTTGTTATATCTTTTTCTTCTAAAATTATATTACCTGAATCTAACTCTAATTCACCAGATATTATATTTAAAAGAGTAGATTTTCCTGCTCCATTACTTCCAACAATGGTTATAAAATCTCCTTTATTTATTTCTAAGTTAAAATTGTTAAAAATATTAGTTTCATTTATTGTACCTTTATTAAATCCTTTACTGATGGAATTTATTTTAAGCATTTAGACTCCCCCTTCCTTTTGAAGAAAATTTAAGTTTATCTAAAATATTATTATCATTCATAACTATAGCAATAACCACTATTAATGATGTTATTAATTTTAAATCCGTTGGTGGGAAACCTAAATTTAAAGCAACACCAACACTTAGTTTATATAAAAATGCACCTATTATAACTACTGTAGTTCCTTTTAATAACCTACTATTTTTGAAAACGGACTGACCAAGTATAATAGAGGCTAAACCAAATACTATAAATCCATTTCCCATAGATATATCTGAAAATCTTTGATATTGTGCCATTATAGCTCCACTTAAAGCTACAAGTCCATTAGATATCATAAGTCCAACTATTTTCATTTTTCCTTTATTTACTCCAAGAGAAGTAACTAGCGTGTCATTATCACCTGTAGCCCTTAAAATAAATCCAAACTTAGTTTTAAATAAAATATCCATTAATAGTTTAACTACTAACACCATTAATAATAAAGTTACAACTACTGGTATATTATTAGAGAATATATTAGCTTTATTAAATATAGGAAGATTTGCCTTTCCCATTACTCTTAGGTTTATAGAATATAGTCCTATCATAACTAAAATTCCAGATAAAAGATTAGTTATTTTCAAATTTACATGAAGTATTCCAGTGACTAATCCACCAATAGCTCCTCCTATAAATGCTAATCCTAATGATAAAAATGGATTAATATCCTTTAATATAAATGCTGTAGTAATTGCAGCACCTAAACTAAATGTTCCATCTACAGATAAATCAGGAAAATCTAATATAGTATAAGTTATATATACCCCTAATGCTCCTATAGCAAAGATAAGACCCTGCTCTAAAGTACCTATAAAGAAGTTCATATTACTTACCTCCTTCTATAAGTTTAGCTTTATTCAGTATATCTTTATCAATATTTATAGAAAGCTTATTAAGTGTATCCTTATTTATTACAAGTTCTGTATCCTTTAAATTTTTTATAGGTAACTCTTTTATATCTTTTCCTTTTAACACTTCAACTGCCATAAGCCCAGCTTCAAAACCAAGCTTTTTGTAATTAATTCCTTCTGTAATTAAAGCTCCACCTTTAACATGAGCTTCTTCTGCTCCAATTACTGGTACTTTTTTATCTACTGACTTAGAAGCTATTATTGCCATTGAAGAAGCTATCATATTATCTGCTGGTGTGTATAAAACATCTATTTTATCCAAGATTGAATCTAATCCTTGACTTATATCATTTACACTATTTACACCTTTTGACATTACTTTTATATTATTTTTTTTAGCTAATTCCTTTAAATTATTTACTTGAATTTCAGAGTTTACCTCACTAGTATTGTATAAAACACCTATAGTTTTCACATCTTTAACTATTTCTTGCATAAGTTTTAATTGTTTTTCTATAGGAACTGCATCACTAGTTCCTGCAACATTTGTTCCTGACTTATCCTTCGATTTAGCAAGACCTGCTTCTACAGCATCGGTTACCGCTGTAGTTATAATTGGAATATCCTGCGTTGTATTAAAAGCTGCCTGTGCTGCGGGAGTTCCAATAGCAAATATTAAATCCTTGCTATTTGATTTAAAATTGTTAGATATCATCTGAGATGTTGCAATATCGCCCTCTGCGTTTTGTATTTCTAGATTAAGATTTTCCCCTTCTTTAAATCCTTTAGAATTTAAAGCTTCTACGAATCCTTCCCTAGCTAAATCTAAAGCTGGGTGAGATGCTATTTGGGATATCCCTATATTCACCACCTTTTCTTGTGATGAAGAATTTTCCTTCCCATTTGAACATGCTGAAAATAAAGACATGCTTACTAGAATTGAACTTAATAAAATTAATTTTTTCGCTACCATACTACCATCCTCCTAATATTTCGTTTTAAATTTGTGTATGATTAATAGAACAAATTTTTAAATAGTATTTTTCTGTAGCCAAAATTAAATATAACTCGTTAAATATAAAAAACCCCTCCACAAATTTATATGGAGAGGACTATTTTAATTCCAAAATAATTAACTATTAAAGCTATATCTCCTACTTATACTACTGTGCTACTATTTAATATTTGTGTATTTTAAATATATAAAATTAGTATATTTAAATACACTTATGTTTTTTAATGCTGATTTTTATAATGTTTGGTAAATTAATAATTCCTATTCTACTTTTACTTACTATCCTTCTAATTCACCATAACATCTCTACTATTAAACTACTGTTCTACTGTTCTACTATTCTACCTACTAAGATAATCTATATTATCTATACTACTTTCCTGTTAAAGTGAATTATATATAGATTTTCAACTTATGTCAACTATATAATTTATAAATCTGCTATTGATCTATGTCCAAGTCCAATTACTACTTCATTTAAATGAAGTAAGCCTACACTAAGGAAAATACATACACTTACATGCTCTCCTTGTCTTGCAACTCCAATTTTTCCACCTACGCTAAGACCATTTGCTTTATCTGCAACTTGCATTATTGCTTCTCTAGTAGCTCCTGCAATAGCACCATCATGAACATGGCAATCTTTAATTATTCCAGTTCTTTTAGAGGCAACTAAAGCTCTTTCTATGATTTTTTGAATAGATGAATTTAAGTTTCCACCAATATCTACTGCTACAGCTAAAACATTCTCTTTTTTAAATTCTTCTATAAGTTTTTCTTCTTCTTGTCTTGAAGATATCGCCATATTAATAGAAGCTTTTGCTATATCTATGCTATTTTTTTCTTTCATAAGTAAACCTCCCAATCAATCTATTTATATAATGATTTTTATATTTTAATAATTCTATAAATCGAAATAAACTTTTATATTTTACAACCTATTATATCAGACTTTAATCTAAAATGAATCATAATCTTATTGTTAAAATATTTCCTGTTACACTCTTCTTCAAATTCATTTAATATCTACGTTACATTTAATTTACAAAAAACTACACTCAATCTTATATTTTTTATTGACTTATAAATTTTAATAGCATATACTCTATATTAAATAAAAAACGAACATTAAATATTATTAATTATAAAATAGAACTGGAGGGTAATTATGAATACTTTAATAAACGAACAAGCACGATTTAGTTTTTATAGCCAATTTATATAGGGTTTGTATCAAGTTATAAATTTGATTAATTTTAACATGGATACAAACCCCTTATGACTTACAAATAATTTGGGATTGTATCTGTGTTGGCTATATTGTTTATAATGTTATTCATTATTACCATTTATAAAGTCACACGGATTATACTGTGTGGCTTTTTTATATTCAAAATGAACCACATAGATTATGCTGTGTGGTTTTTTTATACCCAAAATAAACCACATGGATTATGCTGTGTGGTTTTTTTATACAAAATAAATTTTAAAGGAGTATTTTTTATGATAGGAATTGTATCTGTAGTAACACAAAGTTTAATTTTATCGATTATGGCATTAGGTATTTATATCAGCTATAAAATCTTGGATTTTCCAGACTTGTCTGTTGATGGAAGCTTCTCACTAGGTGGTGCTGTTATCGCTTTATCTTTAACTAATGGGATATCTCCAATAATAGGAACTTTATTAGCTCTTATATGCGGCTTAATTTCTGGTCTTGTTACTGGTATTTTGCACCTTAAGCTTAAAATTTCTAACTTACTTTCAGGAATTTTAGTTATGGGTATGCTTTACTCTATTAATCTAGGAATAATGGGAAAGTCAAACGTTCCACTATTTAATTTCAATCACTTATTTAATATCCGTATTTCTCCACTAGTATTAGTTATAGCTGTTGCATTTTCTTGCAAATTTATTTTAGATTTATTCTTAACTACTGGACTTGGGTATACATTAAAAGCTGTTGGTGATAATTCTCAAATGGTTAAATCATTAGGAGTTGATATTGATATTATAAAAATATTAGGACTAATGTTATCTAATGGTATGGTTTCTTTATCTGGTAGCTTATATGCTCAATTTCAAGGATTCTCTGATGTTAATATGGGAATTGGTACTTTAATGCTTGGAATAGCATCAATAATAATTGGTGTATCTCTATTTAAGAAACTTACATTTATCAAGGACACTACATCTATATTATTTGGAACTCTAATCTACCAATTTACAATTTATTTTGCAATAAATTTAGGTATAGTACCTCCTAATAACTTAAAATTAATGACTTCTATAGTATTAATTTTATTCTTAAGTATTGGTAATGTAAATATTTTTGCCAATAAAAATACTAACTATAAATATTCAAAGAAAAGAGGTGTTGCAGATGCTACAAATTAAAAATATTTCAAAAACATTCCCTAATCCATATGGAGATCCTAATACTATCTTCAAAGATCTTTCACTGACTATAAATAAAGGTGAATTTGTTAGTATTATTGGAAGTAATGGCACAGGTAAATCTACTTTACTTAATATAATCTCAGGATTTATAAAAGAGAGCCAGGGAGATATTTTATTAAATGGTAATAACTTAACAAAGCTAGCTGAGCATAAAAAAACACATCTAATAAGTAGAGTATTCCAAGATACAAGTTTAGGGACTTGTCCTTCTATGACAGTTAGAGAAAATTTATCCTTAGCTTTAAACAAAGGAAATTTACTAAATCTAAAAAAATGTCTTCGTCACAAAACCGAAGTTATGGAAGATTTATTAGAAGATATATCACTTGACCTAAAAAAATATTTAGATGTTCAAGTAAAATATTTATCTGGTGGTCAAAGACAAGCACTTTCTCTAATTATGTCTAGTATTGCAAATCCAAAGGTTTTATTACTAGATGAACATACTGCAGCCTTAGATCCTAAGACTTCAAATGAAATTATAAATTTAACTAATAAAATTGTTAAAGAAAAAAATATAACTACACTGATGGTAACTCATAATCTAAAACATGCTATCAATTATGGTGATAGACTTATAATGCTTCATAAAGGTGAAGTGATTTTAGATATAAGCGGTGATGAAAAATCAAATATCACTATAGAAGAAATACTTCATAAATTTGAACATGCAGTTTAAAATATAAAACTTAATTTGTAGCTTAATTAATGTTAAATAAATTTATGTATAGAGTTTAACCACATACATGAATATATGAACATATATAAAATTAATTTAGGAGGATTATAAATATGATAATAAAAAATAAGTTAATGAATTTAATTTTAGTAGGATCAATTGGAGTTTCTTTACTTACAGGCTGTTCAAAAGATAGTAGTAATGAGAAATCATCTGATTCAAATAAGGATATAAAAACCATAGGAATTACTCAGCTAGTGGAGCATCCATCTTTAGATAAAGCAAGAGATGGTTTCATAAAAGCACTAGAAGATAACGGATATAAGGATGGAAAAAACATAAAAATTGATTACCAAAATGCTCAAAATGATATGCCTACAACTCAAACGATTGCAAATAAGTTTGTATCTGATAAAAAAGATTTGATATATGCTATATCAACACCATCAGCTCAAGCAGCTTATAATACAACTAAAAATATACCTATTCTAATGACTGCTGTTACTGATCCTGTCGCTGCTGGTCTAGTAAAATCGCTAGATCATCCTGAAGAAAATGTATCTGGTACATCAGATTATATATCTATAGATAAAAATCTAGAATTGATTAAAACACTTATCCCAAATGCTAAAACTATAGGTGTTTTATATAATACTAGTGAAGTAAACTCAAAGATACAGGTTGATATGCTAAAAGAATATGCATCTAAAAACAATTATAAAATTATAGAAAAGGGCGTTTCTTCTGCAAATGAAATTAATCAAGCCATGTCTAGTTTAATAGCTGATATAGATGTTTTATATGTTCCAACAGATAACTTAATTGTTTCTTCTATGCCGATAGTTTCTAGAATCGCTACTGATAATAAAGTTCCAGTAATAGCCTCTGAAGATGGATCTGTCAGATCTGGTGCACTTGCATGCCAGGGTATAGACTATGAAAAATTAGGTTATAAGACTGGAGAACTTGCAGTTAAAGTTTTAAATGGTGAGCAAGTATCTAATATTCCTGTAGCTACGTTAGATGAAACTCAAATAATAGTTAATGAAGATACTTTAAAATCTCTTTCTATGAAAAAAACTGATGATAAAAACATAATATATGTTAAAACTGGTAAAAATTAATTAAAAACTCTCAATTGGATTAATATAAAAAGAGGTACATTTTTATAAATATGTACCTCTTTTTTACTATCTAAAATTAATTTGACATTATATGTATTATAGCACTATGTCCTTTTAGTACTTAGTTGATTGACCATTTTCTGATTTTTCAACTCTTTATCCATTTCCGTTGTAAGTATTTACTTGATTTAGTGTTACTATACCAGCCTTTGTAAACATGGCGTTGTCCATGCGGTTTGCTGCATCGTAAGTGTAGCATTTTACTTCATTTGTTACACTGTCTGATTCTCTTTGCTAATTTTAATTTTTATCATAAGTGTATATTATAGTATCATCTCTCCAAAAATTTTTAGACATATTCCTCTTATAAAAAACTATTGCATAGCAATTATACTTGCTATGCAATAATCAAATACAAAATTTTAATATTAAATTTTATATTATCTCAAATTTTAAATGAATATTTATTTTTCTTTAATCGTTTCCTCTATAAAAAATTGTTTATACTTTAAATCTTCATCATCATAAAAGCATCTTCCTTCAGACTTCTTAACGGAAACTCTAAAATATTCTAATGCCTTATCTTTTTCCCCAATTTCATAAGCTACCCTTCCTGCCCACAGTTCACGATCTCCACAATCAATACGATCTAAAGCAGCGTAAAATATTTTATCAACCCATTCAAGCATAATATCAATATACTTACCTTCTATCGCTGCATCCAAAATATTTGCTACAATTGAATAGCTTTCAGGATGCTCGTATTTATTATTTGGTATTTTATCCCACGCTTCAATAAGAAGTTGAATAGCATTTTCATAGTTCTTATTTTCAAACTCTTCATAATTCTGCATTATTAGTTTTTCAATTTCAATATCGATTTTATTTCTTTTATCTTTTTTATTTTTTGACCTTCCCATAAAACACTCCTAAATTAAATTTTTTACTATTTCAAAATATTTTTCATCGTCTTCTTCAAATATTTCTTTTCCTTCAAGCATATATGCTTGTAATAAATATTCTTTAGCTTTATACATATTATCTAGCTCAAAGAAACACTGACCTATTCTTAATAAAATAAATGGATTTCCTATTCCGTCCGGACATTTTAATGCCTCAAACATATAATTTAAACATGCTTCATAGTCATTAGCTAGAAAACTTGCATCCCCTAACGTTGCATAAATCCATGTGCTTGCTTCCCAAATATCTTTAGGCTGTGGAATTAAGCTCAATGCTTTTTTTAACACTTCTATAGACTCATTAAATTTACCTTCATCAATAAGCTCATTTCCCTCATCACTTAATTCCATTATTTGTTCGTATATTTTATCATCTAATTCCATATCTTCATTCTCCTATAATCCGCATTTACAAAACACATTTGTAACACAATCTATACCCTCTTCCAGCAATTCTCTATCTTTCTTTATATTTACCTTATCGATTTTTTCAAGCATACTTTTATTTTCAATTGCTAAACATATTTTTGTAATGTTAAGAAAATACGTTTCCTTATTTATTTTCATAATTACCTCCAATATTTAGAACCTTTCGCATCTGTTATAATTATATATTATTTTATAGACGTATAGTATTTATTAGGATCTATTAGGGTGTTAAAAACTTTACATCCTGTGCTATAGTGAGGTTTCTAATATATCTTACCTTCATAGATCATGTTCACTTATAATACAATTTTATTTTTAGAATTTAGAAAAGTTAATAATATCTTTTCAATGCCACAGAATTATTAGAAATATTTTTTTATATACTCTAAGAACTGTAAATGTATTATTTAAAATAATTAGAAATGCTCTTTTAGTAGGTGGCCGAAAGTGCCGATAACTTATTCTTTAGAGTGTTCAAAAACTCAAAATCTCATTTTATGGATTTTTAAAACTGTACATGTTTTTATTTTAGATTACTCCCATTATGTAATTTTAATGTAAGGTTTTGTAAGGTAGTAACCACACTTTTTCCCCTTGTAAAATCTTATCCCATTAAGTAACTCGAAACTTCTGCACTAACCTTTAGTTAGGACTAAATTGAGGAGTGATATATCCTTTTTATAATAGGTTTTCATAACTACCAAATATTAATGGAACACTTTACTTATTCTTTTGGAAAGTACTCCGTTGTAATAGTGATTTACTAAGTAAGTATATTCATCTAAACGTGTGCTAAAAGGCAAAGTAAAAGAAACTACCAAACTATAAAGTCTAGTAATTCCAAGTATTCTACGTTTATGTATTGATGGAGATGATTCACTACAATAAATCCACAATTTAAATATTCTCATCCTTGTCGTTATAAATAGCTAAATATCTTTTCATAGAGTCTGAAAAATTTAATACAACAAATGCTATAACACATGTAAACATAAAAGCCTCTATTGCTGCTGTAAATTTAGCTAAATATGTTAACGGTAAAACATCCCCATACCCTAGCGTTGTAAAAGTAACAAAGCTAAAGTACAACAAGTCCAAATACGGTATTCCATTATTACTTAATTGAAAAGCATCATTATTATCAGAATATATAACGCAATAAATATTAGTAAAGGCGACTATTAATAGCAATAAGTTTAAAATTAATATCGCCATATTAGGTTCTTTCTTACATTCAATTATCGATATAATTACAGGGAAAATACATATTATTCCTAGAAAATCAATCATTTTTAAAATTAATTTGAAATTTTCATCAGATACTATAGTTGTTATATAACCAATTATAATAAATTGAATAATCAAACCTATTGTTGATAAATAAATATTAGGTTTAATTTTATCTATGTATTTCATCCATAAATCCTTTAAATTATAATACATCTATGTCCTCTATATAACTAAATCCTATATTAAACTCTCTTTTATCATCAAGTAATAAATATAAAATATCATCTTCTTCCTCATCTTTACCTAACTCCATAGACAATACTATACCTTTATTTATATTACCATCAAAATCGCTAACTTTTACTTTATCCCCTAATTCAATATACATGTCCATACCACCTAGATTATTTTCTTTCGTAACTTTTATACATGGTATAATATTTGTAATTATCATAATTTTACTTATCCCTTCCAATAATATATTTTATTATTAAAAAATATTCTTATAATACTTCTTCCTTCTTTCTACTCTATTAGTAAGTTGAGGGTTTAAAATTTCAATTATATATCTAGCGATTAACTCTAAAAATATATTAACATCATTAATGTGCTTGTAATTATTTAAATAATCATATCTAGCATTTAACCTACCACCTCCACCATGAGCCACTGCATTTCTTCCTGTTTTATATATAATTTCTCCAATACTCTTATTTTTTAAATATTCATGTTTACTCCATTCTTTTTTTATAATTTTAACTTCCTTTTTAAGGTTGCATACTAAATTTTCAATATGTTTACTTTCATTATCTATTTTTTTATATGTTCTAAAGTATAATGGATTATATCTATGCTTCATTATCTTATCTACATAGTATTCAATTGCATCTTCAACCTTATACTCTGATGGCATTTCTAACTTCTGATAATGATATCTAACACCATACTCAAATACTCTGTATAAAAATACACATCTTGGCAATGGTTCAAATTGTTTAAGCGATGCATGATATAACTCAAATAATATTTCATGTTCAGTTTCTTCAAAATATACAGCACCTTGCTTATTTACCTTTATAAGCGCACCTATCATAAAAAGTTTATCTTCTTCATCTTTTCTATCAAAGAATTCTTTATCTCTTAATCTTAAAATATCTAATAAGTCAAATTGCTCATACAAATCATATATTTTTCTGTTAAAGCTATGATTTCCAGTAAAATAAAAATATGGTGTAGCATTAAAATACGCTATTATTCCTAAAAGAGTATTCTTAGTTTCTTCTCTAGATTTTTCATTATAAAAAACAGAGAAATGATCAGTATCTGAAACCATGATATTAATATCTTTATAAAAAAATATATCTTTAGTATATCTAGATGGATTACTAGGTCCTATAAATGTACTAAAAGTGTTTATATAAAAACTTGGTATATTCTTTAATCTATATAATTCCTCATTTATCTCTGCTATTCTTTGTTTTAATTTTAACTCCATATATAATTGTATATTTTTATGCAAAGATTTACTTTCATCAAATAAGTGTAGTACTTTACTTTTATACATATACTCTTTATTTTCTTCTAATTCTTCGGGGTATTTAATTTCTAAATTATTATCTTTAATATTTCTAAATAATTTATTATACTTTTTTTTGCATGATTTATAAACTACTGTATATTGCTTAATTAAATCTTTCTTTTCATCATATGTTCTTTTAGAATTTCTTCCTTCATTTAATTCTAAAAGAACTTTTGTATACTCTTCAAGTTCAAAATATGCTAGTCTAACTGGGATTTCATAATAACTATATTTACTTAAATCTATTATATTTTCATTTATTGACTTATCTATATCTACGAGTATATCTTTCAATTTCAATATAATTCCCCCTTATATACCTATATTTCTACTTTTTATCAAAAATCTCCTTTTAATAATTATAAATACTAAGAATCAACTTTTATATATTATATTTAAATAAAAAAACTACTAAGCCATAAACTTAGTAGTTCCTTATCCTCTTTTTTGAGAGTTTGAATGTTGGAGATGAATCACAACAATCATACCCACTATTTTGTTTTACACTTTTCTACATAATTTTTACCCCTGTGAGTTCTTCAAGGACGAAGTCCTTGTTGCTATAAAAATAAGCAAAATAAAAACGAGAGTACAATATACTCTCGTTTACTAACTAATTAGATGTAATAATAAGAATTTATCTATATTAAATTATTTTACCAATACCAATGTGGTATAAGCATTGCATCTGGCTTTCTTCCTCTTAGAATATTTAATGGATATACACTTCCTATTAGCATCTTCTTTGGAAGGTATTTTCTATTTATCATAACAGCAGAGAAAAATACTTCTCTACCACCTGTGAATTCGTCTGGTAATCTTACTCCATATAATCTTTCTGTTTCTGCTTCTAAATTATAAGCTATTTCTCTTAATATTTTATTTTCTTGTCTAGTATGCATTAAGTTAAAAACTTTTGAAGACAATTCTTCTAATTCTTCAAATTTATCATCATAATATTCATCAAAAGTATAAATTATTGCAGCTGGTAAATCTAGTATTCCTCTACTAAAAAGCTTAACATTTGCCTGAACAATACATCCTAGCGCGAACTGTCCTTTTTTAAAAAATTCTTCTTGCATCTCATATACTTTTAATAAATCGTCTGTCTCATTATAAAGAAATTTCATAGGACATTTTACATAATCTTTTTTACTCATTTCCATGTTCTGCTTCCTCCTCTTCAATATCATCTTCACCTATAGCTATAAACGTACAGCCTACATATGAAACTGCTAGATATAAAGCAAAGCAAACAAGACCTAATATAGCACAAGTTTTTGTATTTGGTTGCCATATTGCATATACTATCATCTCTACAGTCATGGCAAATCCAACAGATTGAACTATACATTTTTTAAGTAAGTCACCACCCATAGATTTATCTACAACAATTGTATCTAAAATAGTTTCTATTTCATCATCAATTACATCCTCTGAATTACAATTATATACATCCCATGCAATTGTATCTTCTATTTTCATATCTTCATAGTGCATTTTCTTTAATAATATCTCAATATCTTTGTTCTCTAATAATTCATCAGAAAAATTAATTATAATATCTTTATCTTTTTCAAAATTAATAATATATAATTTATCTTCTGTTTTCATTCTTAAAGTAGGATAATCACCATTAAATCCTTTTTTCTTAAGTAAAGGTACAACTTCTTCTTTTATGTATTTTTCTAATTCTGTTTCTTCAGTTTTTTCTTCTATATCAAAATCTTTGCAAGCATTTATTAGGAAATTAGTAAAGTATACATATATTTGATATGCTTCACTTTTATAATCCCATTGATTTATATGTTCGCTTAATGATTCACTTATATCTGAATAAATACTTTTTTCTTTTGACTCTATTAATTTTTCGAAGCCTTCTTTCATAATATCACAGACTACTCTTACTTCTTCATTTCCCTCATATAAGTTTGTAATTTTACAAGCTTCTCTTAAGAATTCTTCTTTTTCGTATCTATTATTATATTGTAAAAATATATCTGAAGCTTTACATATAATTGGTCCACCTGTATTTTCAACGTCTCTACTAAAGTCCATAAATGCAATCCACATAGCCATTGGAATAGCATCTATTTCTCTTTCATTTAGTCCCTCATCTCCTAAAACAGCATGTTTCATTAATAAGTTGTATGCTATTTTAGCTCCTAACTTTATTCTATAATCGCATATAATCTCCTTGTCATATACTTTTATTGAAGCATAATCATACAATTCTAAACTGTATTCAATTTCTTCACAATCATAAGTGAATATAACAGATTCTTCATTATATTCTCCTCTACATGCTACTAAATACCCTTTATCTTGTTTATGTATTTGTATCGGGCCATCATTTACTAACTGGTAATTTTCAGAGTCATAATAAATTTTTTCTCTATTGTTGTTTTTCAAAGTCAATTTTATTAATCCAAAGTTATTTAATTTAATCGAAATTATTATATCATTTTTTTCCTTTGGAAGTATTAATATGGACCCCTTATAACAGTTCGTTATATTATTTACTAACTTAATATGTTTATCTAGCATTAAATCCCCCACTTTCTTTGGTGCTACTCAATTTTATAATAACTTAAATAATTTAGTTTTTCTATATGTTTCTATGTAGATATCTTAAATTATTCAAGATTTCAAGTAATATAGTTTTCTTACTCGTAAAAAATGACCTATAAAGAGGTCACCTTAACTGACACCTAACGGTTGTCAGTTTTTTTGTATTTAAATTTACTTCCACAGGTTTGAATCCAATATAAACTCCTTGTAATTAAAAAAGAACTATTAAGCTATAAACTTAGTAGTTCCTTATCCTCGTTCCCGAGTATTTGAATGGTGGAGATGAGGGGATACTCTAACATATATTTTTTTAGTGATTTTTATTTTTTATCATATCATTTATTTGTGCATATTGCTTAATCACACCAACTGTATTTTTCATTTAGCTTTTTTATTTTTTTTCAAACTTAATTGTAATTGTGTGCTAAATGTGTGCTTACGTCTTATAATTTTTCTTTAGTAAATAAAATTAATCTAGTAGAGCTTGTTAAAATAAAAAACTTGCTTTATTTCTTGATATATTCAATAGATGATACAAAATTTTAATACAAAAACAAATAAAAAGACCAAACATTCCTATTCGGTCTTTTTATTTATATAAGCTCAACTTAACTTTTATGCATTCATTACATGTATGTTTTTTATTAACAAAATGTACTTTCAATGTATACTTTACACCTTCGGAAATTAAATTTCCTAACTCTTTACTATAATATCTAGGTATATAACCCAACAACTGTTTTTTATTATTGAAAACTTGTAATGCATACGAATCCATTTCATTGTTTTTATCTCTAGCTATCTCTAATAATTCATCCTTTTCCACATCAAGAGACTTTTCACAATATTTGCCTTCTTCACATCCAATATAATGTCTTACTCCCGCAATATAAAAATATCTTTCTTCATCGCCTTCATACTTATTAGGTAATGGATCTATGAAAACTAAATTGTCAATAGGTAATTTAGCTCCACTTCTCTTCAACAGCTCATACTCATTATATTCTTCTAAATCATATTTTTTTAAAATATCTTTAATATCATCCCTTTTTTCATTAGGAAGTCTGCTCGAAAATGTTGGAAATAATGATTCATTATAATATATTCTTTCCTTATTTTTAAATGAAATAAATAGGTTAAAACCTTTTTTAATAGCGTTATCTACTTCATGTCCATATCTAAACTCATATTTACCATTTCTACAAATTTCGCCTACCACAAATTGTCTTCTTTCTATTGGCTCTTTCCAAACAACGTAAATAGAATCCTTTCCTTTATCATTTAGCATTTTTACCATCCCCCTTAACTTTTATTTTAATTCATATATCTCAATTAGTCCATTAACTTTGTCATTCAAATAGCGTATTAAAAATTCTTTTCTATGTTTGGATATCAATGATTCTGGATATTTGTTAATAAGTTTAAATATTATATCTTCATCAAGCTTTTTACTTATATTACTTACAAATTCTATGGTTTGTTCATAATAATTGCTTTTTATATACTTCATTACTTCTTGGTGTTTTGGATACTTCTTATCTTCTTTATCTATTCTTATACATGATTTAGATTTTCCTATTAATCTAGAGTTATACCACTCTCTGTTATTTGAATTATTTAATATCTTTTCATCAGACTCATATGCGCAAAGAGAAGATCCATTGTCATATAGTGGTGAAAATCTTGTTTCCTGACCACTTACTATAGTTGCCCAATTTTTTTCGTGTCTATCCGTATTTCCAATAATATAATCAAATATCATCATTCTCAACACATCATCTTCAAGTTCATACTCTCTAACTGCTTCAAGTATCAACTCTAAATTGTAGAACTCACCACTATTTTTGTCTATGCATTCTTTATCGTCATAGTTCTCTCTAATGCTAATTATATATTCAAGTCCATGATTTAATTGTTCGTATTTATATATATTATTTATTAAATAGCTAATACAACCCACTTGATTCCTATATTCTCCTATATCAATTTTTGCACACTTTATTCCAATAATCTCAGCAATTTCATAAGCAAGCTTTTCTGAGCAATGCTCATAAGTTTTATAGTCTTTTGGCCATTTAAATAATCCAATTTCGTTTGTATTTTTATTTATTATCCATTCTTTTCTACTTTTTCCTGATGGTTCACTATATTCTCTATTTTTTACCCAACAACTAAAATCTTTAATCATAACAATCACCTAAAATATACTAATTATTTTTCCATATTTTACCTAAATTATACATTATATTTACTGTACAATGTTAATTTATTATAAAATAGTAATAAACTTATATTCAAATAATATAAACACTTTTCATTTGCCAAGATTTTTAAATAGCTGAAAGCTAGTAGTGATGATATAATCTACTAGCTTTTTTGTATAATTCAATAAAATTTATATATTACACTAATATATTTGTATTAAACATAAAATGCTTTATTTTATACTAACATCTTTCAATACTAATCTTGGATTAACTCAATATATCCAATGTCTTATAAGCTTCACTAAACAATATTTCTTTAATTGTATTTAAAGAGAAAAAATCCATATCCTCATAATTTTGCAATTCTATATACTCTAATAACTATAACTTAGTTTTTAGGGCAGTTAATAACTTAAAGAAGTTTTCTAAATCTATGCAAGAAATTTTTGTTGTAAAAACAGTAAGAGGCTCATTTATAAACATTGAATATGCTGATTCAATATCATCTTCTTCAAATTCTTGGAAAACCCTTGTTACCATTAAGTAAATGGAATTCTTAAATTTGTATATCCAGGTTGCATATTCTTTGGTAGAAAAACAGCAATACTTTTCCCCTATCCATTCACCATCTTTTGTAAATATAATATCTTCATTATCAATATTTTCAAAAATAGTATATAGATAGTCATTATAACCTTTGCCTAGCTCAAATTCATTTAAACGATTATCTAATTGATAATTATCCATATTTTCAATATATTGCTTCAATACATTGTATATAAATAATACATTATCATTAAGTAAAATATATTCTATATCATTAAAATACAGTAAAATTTTACAATTCGTATAATAATCAAGCTCTACGTCACTAATATAAAACTTAAGGCAAAAATCATCTCCTTTTAATATAGTATATTCTTGCAGAATCATTTTATCTTTCCTTTCTTTGTTACCAGTCCAGCTTTTCGTAATGCATCTTACATTTCATTACTTAATTCTCCACATAAAACCCCTTTTATAATGTGTTGTCATACTTACATCAGATACAAAATATATAGCTGTTTCCTTATCATTCTCCCAAAATGTTATAATATCATCATTATATCTTATTAATGCAAATATTCCGTAAACAACATAATTAGAATCAAATTCTTTTATATACATTTTTAGGAAGGTTAAATGGTCTATTTTGATATGTGGGTATAGCTAATAAAACATATCTTTATTTTTCTATATCGTAAATTAAATTATTAAAAAAATCTATTGTTTCCTCTAATATATAACCGCATTCATTTGGTTCATCATTTTCTTGTAATCCATATTTACAAAACACATTTGTAACACAATCTATACACTCTTCCAGCAATTCTTTATCTTTCTTTGTATTTACATTATCGATTTCTGCAAGCATATTTTTATTTTCAATTGCTAAACATATTTTCGTAATGTTAAGAAAATACGTTTCCTTATTTATTTTCATAGTTACCTCCAATAATTAGAACCTTTCGCATATGTTATAATTATATATTACTTTATAGTCGTATAGTATTTGTTAGGGTCTATTAGGGTGTTAAAAACTTTACACCTTGTATAATAGTGAGGTTTTAACCTTAGCATTACTTAGCTTTTTAAGTTCAGTTTTTCATGTTTACTATCCTCATCAAGCTCATATTTCTCTTTTCTCCATGCAATTAATTTCATTGCCGAATTTTCGGCTGTGAGTATTTATGGTAACTGTAAGGTGTCAACATTTTTGTGGATACCTAAAGCTTTTATAAGTGATTTTTCATAGATATAAAATTGTTGTACTCATTTTATTCGTTTTGGAAACGCCCCAAAAAACATTCATAATACAACATAAAAAAGTAGAAGCTCTGCTCCTACCATTCTAGTTCGTAATAGATTAAAATAGTAAATCAAATTTGTTCTATAAATTTACTATCTTAATATGTGTTTTACTATTTTAATTAATATATATAATAACAAAGCTATAGTAACAATAACTTGTAATAATAGTTCCCAGTTTATAGTTACTACTGGATTCATCATAACTCCCCCTTTTTATTCTAACTCTATCACTGTATTCATTTCTTTTTAAAGCAATGTATACCACAGATATGTATAATTTTAAGAGTTCTTAGCTTTATCCCTTAAATCTATTATTTCAAACTCCTTAATATTTAACTTCATAATACTATACAATTGCGACCTTTCTTATATTATAACACCGACTCAATGCTTGTAATAATTTTTGTCAATTTTTACTTTTTTGAACAAATTAGTATTACTTTAACACACAAGTTTCCCAAAGATTTTAAAGTATTATAAAATATTAAAAAGCCATTTAAAATAGCTTCTACACTAAAATAAATGACTTTCATATATATTTCTTACAAACTAATTTTCAATATAAATAGTAGTTACATAATGTGTTCTTATATCCTTTTCTCGTTCTTTTTTATATGTAGTCTTAAACATTATGTAATGTCCCTTACTATCTTTAAAATATAATTTATAGAATTTTTCATCATCTTTAAACTCTCTTGCAATGTATCCAGCTTCTTTATCTTTACAAGGTATTTCTTTTACATTATCTTTATTTAGTTCCTTAGAAACATAATCTTCTACAAAGCTTTCAATTGACTCTTTTTCACTAAAGCAGTAGGCTTCTATCGTATCTTTACTATCTTGATCAAGTAGTTTAAATAAAGGTATTGCTGTGAATGAATTTAAATTTATCTCATTTTGTTTAATATCTTCAAACTCATATGTAAGTTTTTCTAATACAGTAAATCCAAAATAATCATTTTTATAAACACCTTCATCAACATACCCTTGTAAATTATTTGATTTACATCCACTTAAAAAAATCATGATTAATAAAATATAAATATTTATGTATTTTTTAGCTTTCATATTATTATCCTTTTCACTAATTTGTTTGAGATGCTATTCTTAATGATATATGGGCCCTTGTACTTCATCTTTTAGAATAAACACCATGTTTATGAGTAAACTCAATTTGTTGGCATATATTTTTACCTGCTTATTTACTATATCTTTCCCCCTTACACATATTTAAGAATATATTATATGATTTTCAATTTTGTTTCTATAATTTCCCACATTGTTAAGGATTTGTAATAATATTATCTTAAATTTAATTTTTCTTCTTCAACTTGGATAGCTTCTACACTAAAATAAATGGTTCTCATACATATCCCTTATAAACTTAGGATATATTATCTCACTAACTTTAAATATTAGCTTCTCTTTCATATCATAATATGTACTTTTAGATATATCCATTTTACACATTATATTCATTGGCCTTTCTTTATTTATATACCAACTATCAAATAGACAGTATTCTTCATCACTCATATTATTAATAGCTATATCTATTTTTTTAATAATTATCTCATGCTTATTTTTAATATATTTTAATTTACTTACATAATCCGTATTTGTTTCCTCTTCTAATTCCAAATTAATAAGCTTTATTACATGCAACATATAATTATATTCTTTTAATATTTGCTCGGTCATTTTGTAATATTTATCCTTATTCATATTATCCCCTATAGTAACTCATAAACTCTCTATCTCTTTGTATTTGCTCTTCTTCTAATCTCTTAATAAATTCTAACCTAGAATTATAATAACCATTACCAGCTTCTATGTTAGATGGATTAATATATATATCTTCGCTTTTCTTCTTTTGGTTTATATATCTTTCATATTCATTTCTTATTCTGAATGATTTTCTCATTAGCTCACTTCTGGACTGCCTAAGTATGCTATTAATGGCACTCTCTTTTTTATTATACTTTGAAGCTATATCTTTTATTTGAAGCTCATTTACATATCTGTCAATAAAAATGTTAGCTTTTGTTAGCGTCAATATGTTTCTAAACTCTTGTATATATTCTTGTAGTGTCATTTCTTCTATTACCTTATACTCTACATTTACACTACTATTAGGGATAATCTCATACATACTATTTTCTTCGTCTATCTCATGATCTAAAGATGTAAATGTATATTGCTGCTTAATTCTTTTTAAATTGCTAAATTCTCTTCTTATGCTCCAGCTAATACAATTATAAACATAAGTACTAAATTTAATTTCCTTATCCTCCTGGTAAGTATCAAAGGCTCTAATCATTCCTAAGCTACCTATCTGCATAATATCTTCTATATCAATTCCATAGGGATTATTTTTAAATCTATTAGCTATTTTAATAAGCATTGGCTCATATTGCTTGTATTGTTTCTCTGTCATGATAATATCTCCTAAATAAATTTAAAATATTGTTATTTATACCATCAATACGTATTGACACGTATAAATAAATAAGTTATAATTGTAGTATAAGTTAGAGAAAGGGGAGAAATAATGACAGCAAAGGAAATATTAAAAATCGCTTATAAAAATGGTTGGGAACTTAAGAGTCAGCAAGGCTCTCACATCAAATTAGTACATAAAGAAACTAACAAGATAGCAATAATACCTAACCATAAAGGCGATATAAAAAAAGGTACTCTAAATTCAATATTTAAACAGCTAGGACTTAAATAGTCCTAGTGTACCTTAGAATTTTATATTTTAATATTTAATAAAATAAATAGTTTTGTATTTCAATATTTAATAAAATAAATAGTTTTATATTACGATAATTAATAAAATAATAAATTTTACGCTGATTATTTTACTCTTGCTCTAACTTATTTTTAATTTAATAAAAGGAGGGGTTACAAATGTATAAAAATGAATATATTTTCCCTGGATATTTTACTAAACATGGCAATGATGATTTTGAAGTAAGCTTTTATGACTTTGACTATATTGTAACTTGTGGCGAAACATTAGAAGAAGCTTTCTCAATGGCAGAAGATGCCTTAAAATTAGCATTATTCGACTTATACTCAGATAATAAAGATATTCCAGAACCAACTGCATTTAGTAATGTTAATTTAACTGATAATAAAATACCTTTCATAGTTAAGGTTAATTTAAAAGAAGTTATCAAGCAATATGATAACAAAGCTATTAAAAAAACGCTTACTATCCCGTCATGGTTAAATACGGAAGCTGAAAGAAATAATATTAACTTTTCACAAGTTTTGCAAGAAGCTTTAAAGCAAAAATTAAACTTATTTAAATAAAGCTGGAATATAGTTTTCCAGCTATTTTTTATTTTAATATCTTTTCTTTCAAGTTATTTATACTCGCCATTTTTTCTGTACTCCCACCCCTATCCGGGTGAAATTTAAATGCCAATAACTTAAAAGCTTCTTTTAGTAGTTTCTTTTCACTATCATTCATTTCAAGTTTTTTGTCACTACCCCTATTAAAAAATTTATCCTCTACTTTTATTCCATCCAATAATCCTCGGTCATATCCTTCTTGGTACTTTTCCATAATCTCCTTATAGTGTAATGATCTATATTTATTTTTAAAGTTTTCATATTCAATAAGATTATTTTCTTCTTCTTTTTTAATATCATCTATCACTTTCAACATCATGTCTTTATATGTAGGGTAATACTCTTTTTTAACTTTTATTAATTTTTCCACTACATCATCAAAATCTAAGCTTACATCTTTATTTCTTATACATTTGGCTGTTATACTCCTCATTAAAATAACTGGTATATCATATATTAAGCCCTTTATTTCTTCCCCATCTTCATAAAGTGAGTGCCATGCATATGTATCTATTTTTATATCATTTGAAACTACTTTCCCATTTACCCTCTTTCTATCACAAGCATAAATACTATATCCCCATTTACCTTTTCTTATTTTGCAAAACATTTGAAATACTCCTTTATAGTGTTGTGATTTTCTTTTTTAATTATTTTATTTGTCACTACATTTATTAATTAAAATAGTTACTAGAAACTTAATTCCAGTAACTACTTTTCTAGTTAATTTATTAAGTTCTTTAAGTCATTATAATTATCAAAAACAAATGTAAATATATTTTTAACTATTTCAGAACCTTCATCTCTGTCTATATGCTCTAAGACATATTCCTTCAATTCCTTTTGCTCCTCTAAATCAAATTCATAACCAAGTGACTCCAAAGTTTTATATACCTTTACTGTAGCTTCACCAACTGTCATATTCCTAGATTCTAGTATTTTCATTATTAGATTCCCCCTATAGTTGTTAATCTCCATATGTAAAAACTATTACACAATTACTTTTATAAAATACTGTTGCCATTGGTCCAGAGTCAAACTTCAATTCTTTTACTGACATCTCAATTACTTTGTCATTTAATTTTACTTCTGCAATATCTTCATCATTTATTAATATATCTTCTAGATCATGTACTGTTCTTTTATAATCATCTGATATTTTAACTCTAGAATTTACTATTACCTTTACATTCTCATGCCTTTTTATTAAGGCTATAACTTTTCTTACTGTCATGTTTGCACCTCATTTTTATACTTATTTTATTAGCTGGTACAAACCTCCTTAAATTATTAATATAACTTTAAATTATTGGATAATATCCTAAATCAGCACCCTTAAACCAATAATAATTACTTCCTACTTCACCACTTCTATTTTTATCCACTATAAGCTCTATAAACTTAGTCCCATTATCTTTAAATCTTTCTAGTGTAGCCTTCATATCATCAAGGCTTCCCTTTTCTTTGAATACTGTTTTATTATGAGCTTGCACCAATTCCTTTTCTTCTGTAACATTATGTATATAGATAACAATATTACTATCGTGGTAAATAGCTCTCGATTCCCTTGTATAGCTTTCACCATGAGGTCTATAGTTTCCAGTACCTTTTTCTGCTAACTGTGTTAACTGAAAAACTATAATTCCATAATCAGTAGTTATCTTTTTTAGTTCCCTTGATAGCTCGGCAACTTGTCTTTCTCGGCTATCTTTGGAACTATTTGGAGTCATTAACTGTACATAATCAACAATTAAAATATCCGGTTTAAAGCTTCTCAATTCCTTTTTTATCCCTTGCATAGTTGAGATTTTATCATCAATTTTAATATCATCTGTTGAAAAAGCTTCCATTGTTCTAACTATTCGTTGCCAATCATTATCCTTAAAATCTCTATCCTCATATTTCTTTTTAGATATTCCAGTATGGCTCAATATTATTCTTTGTGCCACTTGCTCTTTAGTCATCTCCCTAGAAATAATAAGTACTCTTTTCCCATTTAAAAATATATTAATGGCTATTTTAATTGCCAATGCACTCTTTCCAACTCCACTATTAGCTCCTATTGTTACAAGCTCACCTTTTGCAATACCATTAGTACATTTATCTATTATAGGTATTCCAGTTTTCAACTTATCTACTTTTTTCCCACTGTTTAAATCATCAAAAATATTTGTCATAATGCTTCTCAATGTACTATCTGTTTTAACTTCATTTTTTAACTCCGTAACCATTTCAAAGGTATTCAATGATGTATTTATATCCTCACCTCTTCTAATATCCTCTATGAGCTTATAAGAAGCTTGTACAATATTTCTTTTATCATGTAGCTCCTCAACTATCTTGATATAGTACTTTATATTACTCGTTGTTGGTACAATAGTAGATAAACTTGTTAAGTATGCTATTCCCCCTATGTCTTCTAATTCATTATTAGCTTTCAATCTATCTATTAGAGTGATTAAATCAATAACCACCCCTTTTTTATGTAATTCTAACATTCTGTTAAATATAACCTTGTGAGCTTCATTATAAAAAACATCACTAGATAAGCTTTCAACTTCATGTATTACATTTTTATCCAGCAATATAGCTCCTAATATTGTCTGTTCTGCTTGCGTGTTATGTATATTATTCACTTATAATCACTCTCCACCTATTTTAAAGTCTAGTATTCTACCCTTAGGTTCTTCTACTGGATCATGTGATGTTTCTTTGAAATTTTCATCTAAATAATCCACATATCCACCATTAAAGAATGTACTTCCCTTTTGTATGTACTGCTTGTCTCTACCTTCTACTTCTTTTGAATATCTTTCTATACTTCTTCTTAACTCTTCTAATGAATATTCTTCTAGAAGTTTTGGTAATTTCTTATAAGCATCTTTTTTTCCTTTTTTATTAGGATAAAGTTTCCATAATTCATCACATTGTGATGTATATATATTATTCTTTACATTCTTATCATTCTTGTTCGTGGTTGGTGCTTGGTTGATGCTTGGTTGTTTTTTAGGTTGCTTACTTGGTTGATTCGCACTGTCTATTTGATACAATTCCCAGTTTTTAATGGTTATAAGTGTGTACCCCTTGGTTGATTCGCTTGTTGATTCTTTGGTTAAAAAATTATGTTTTTGAAAATCAACCAAGGCACTTCTTACCATTTGTTCTGATATACCTTTTCCACATTCCTTTGCTAACTTACTCCTTGATGTCACAAATTGACCAGGTAAGAGTGTTATCTTTTCCCTTGTAGAATCTAGTATAATTGTCTTTTCTTTGTGATTAGCCATTAACAATATTGTTATAAGTATCACTTTTCTTTCCGGCTTACATGATTGCCATAATGGACTATCTTTTATTTTTCTATGGAGCTTTATGTAACCTTGATGCAAAGTATCACCTTCTTAAAACGTTTTACCTATAGCTGTATTTTCTATCCATTCATCAACCTTACTAGTAATGACAAGAATTTTTTTACCAACTTTAAACATAGGGAAATCTTTAGACCTTGTTAACTCATAGGCTTTTACATACCCGATTCCTAAATATTCCGATAGCTCCTTCACCGTCATTGTTTTTTTATTGTATTCACTCATAATATTCATCTCCTTATCTGTTAATTAGATTTAAAAATTCAAGAATAGTCATATTTGGAAAAATGTTACTTAATAGCTTCAACTGTTCCCCAGTCATTTTTATACTCATGCTATTTCCCCCTTCTATTCTTCTTCACTGAAAAATAATTCTGCTACGGGCACACCTAAAGCTTTTGAAAGTTTCTTTAATATTGACACGCTCACATTATCAACGTTGCCTTTTTCAATTTTTACTATGGTATTCAATCCAACATTTGACCTTTCTGCTAATTCTGATTGGTTCCATTTCCTTTTAATCCTTTCAATTTTCAAGTTCATTCCATCACCTCTTCCCACGTTTGTATGATTTAATTATAATCATACATTTGTGTGAAATCAATAGTTATTTTTATATTTCCACAAAAAAGTTTTACATTTGTAGGAATTAGGTTATAATTTATTGTAAGAGGTGATTATATGAACATAGGGGAAAGCATAAAAAAATATAGGAAAGAAAAAGGTTTAACTCAAACTGAACTAGCCATAAAGTCAAATTTATCTAAAAACGCCATTTATAATTATGAAAACAATAAAAGAACTCCAAACATAGATATGTTAAACAAAATAGCCATTGCTTTAAATGTATCACTAGAAAGGCTTTTGGGAGGCCAAGGCGACTCTATTCATGTATGTGAGAATATGGATGATTTAAAGGAATATATAGATAACGAATTAAATTTAATCGAAACGGATAGACAATACAAAGAATACGAGGTCACTCCAGAATATGAACAAGAAATGAAACGATTGGAAGCTGATTATAATAACAAGAACTGGATTAAACACAAAAATACAGTTAGCTCTTTTGAACATATTTTAATTGCATTACAAATTGAATTATCTTTGCTAGATGATAATGGAGTCACAAAAATTAAATTATTTGACCATAAAGACGGATATACAAAGATATTTAATACTTTAGAAGAAGCTGAATTATTCTTTAATGAAATAACTCATGGAATACAAAGCTCTGTTGATAGACTTAAATATTATGATAAAAATAATAAGTAGGTGATGATATGGCCAAAAGAAGAAGTAACGGCGAAGGCTCTATTGTTAAGAATATGAGAAATGGAATACAAATAGGCTGGAGGGCTTCTATCACCATAGGAACTGACGACAAAGGTAAATTGATACGTAAACAATTTACTGGTAAAACTCAACAAGATGTAAAAAATAAGCTTCAAGAATATAAAAAGCAAATGCTTATGGGTGTACTAAATGAGGATAAACTAACTGTTTCAGATTGGTTTTATTCATGGTTATTTGACTATAGGAAACAAGATTTAAAGCCTAAAAGCTTTCAAAGGTATCATGGAATTTATAAAAACTATATAGAAAATACTGACTTTGGAAATATAAAGCTTAATGATCTAAGAACAACACACCTACAAAGACACTATAAAAAATTATTAGATAATGGAGCTACTCCTACAACCATAAGGCAAATTAATACTAATTTAAAAACTTGTTTGAATGAAGCTGAAAGACAAGGATATATACAAAAGAACTGGTGTAAACTTGTTACTCTACCTAAAAAGGAAGATAATAAAGAAGTCAAAGTATTGACTAAGCAAGAACAAGAAAAGTTCCTGGAAGCCATTAAAGGCCATGAGCTTGAGTTATTATACATAGTTGCTCTTGGAACTGGTTTAAGGATTGGCGAAATATTAGGTTTAAAATGGCCTGATATAGATTTTAAAAATAATGAGCTTCATGTTAATAGAAGCTTACAGAAAGCTGCTATATATGAAAATGATAAAATAGTAAGGTATGAGATTCAAGAAACTACTCCTAAAACTAAAAATTCATTGAGAACTATACCGGTACCTCAAAATATAATTAAAAAACTTAAAGTTCATAAGAAAGAACAGAATGAGCTTATATTATTATTACAGGAAGAATACGATAATAAAAATTATGTGTTTTGTAATAAATTAGGAAAACCAATAGAAGATAAACGACCAGGAAGAAACTTAAAGACTATACTAACATCTATAGGTATCGAACCTATTAAATTCCATGCTCTAAGGCATACTTATGCAACTAGATTATTTGAAGCTGGTATACCTCCTAAAACAGTACAGCATTTAATGGGCCATTCTGATATAGAAACTACTATGAATATTTACACACATGTGATGAAAGAACAAAAACTTGAGGCTATCGATAAAATAAACAGTATATTTGCATAAGAGCTATATAAAATATAGCTCTTTTTTAATTAATTAATATTGTCATCCTTCAATTACTTCTTCATAGGCAAAATAAAAGAAATCACTAAAATTAACCTTAGTAATTGCAATACTTATATGACCTTAATTTTAAAAATAATTGCAGTAATCCATAAACAAATATGCCCGCCTATTTCTAACCTTATATATTGTATATTTTTAGTAATAACAAAACTATATTTGCTTGTTATACAGTTCTTTGTTACTTACTCAAGGAAGCTCGATTTTTTATCTATTTTAGCAAGCTTTCTAAATCATTTTCTAAGTTTTTTATTAATAACTTATAATCGGCAGTTTTTCTTATATTCTCTCTAGTTTCCTTTTTTAAATATATACTATTTTTGAAATCCTTAATTTCTTTAATAAATTCATGCAATGGGACCTCAAACACAGGTAAAAACGTTCCATCATAAATTGCACATCTTTTAATTGGGTAAGTCTTAAGTACTTCTTGTAAACCATAGTCAAAAGTAATAATAGAATATAAAGTATAAATTTCATAAATTGATTTCTTTGGTTTGTAGTTTGCCATTGTATACTCTATGTATCTTATATGGTTTAAATCCCAAGCCATTCCGTTAATGTGCTTAATAATATCATAACAGTTAGATTTTATTTTTTTTAAAAATTTCTCTACTCTTTTATCATGTGCAAGAAATAAATAACAGATAGCTATTTCTCTTTCCAGGATGTAACCTAATTGATTATTAACAAAATCCATTAGTAATTCAATTTTATATCTTATTCCTTTTTTAGAATATTTAAATTCTATTATAGCTGATTTCAATATTATTAATTTAATCACATCATAAAGTCTATTGAACTCTTCTAAATCAGGATTATTAGATATCTTCTTCATATCAGCAATCATGCTATCGGCAGATATATATATTTCCGAATCTGTTTTATCGTATTGAACTTCTCCTCTGACTATATATGCTTCTTTATTTAAAGATTTAAAGTGTTCTATAGCTAACAAATTTGAATATGTTGCTTCAATCTCTTCTATGCTATTTAGCTTTCCTGAATTTTCCCACATGTATAAAGAGCAATCATAGTCAATTTCATTTTTCATTATATAATCAATAATGGGTTTGTCTTTATTGTTTATTTCTAACTCTTTGTCATTAAATAAATCAGTTAAGTAACTAACAGCTTGCGTATCAAGTGCAATACATGGATCAATAAAATAATTCGCTCTATTTGTTTTAATCATTTGATTACATGTGTCCTCATCGATTACAAACATCTTTTTATATGATGTTAATGAATTTATTTTAAATCCTTCTAAATCGTTATTAATCATATATTCTGGTAGTTCTTGTCCATATTCATCAGAAAAAGTTATAAATTTACAGTTTTTAAGGTCATTCGAATATCTATTGTATAACTCTACAGCTTCACGTATATCTTCACATTCTAAAATAGCATTTATTATACTCATTATATCTTCTGATACCCTCATAATTGCCCCCTTAATTGTCTATATCTTAACAATTATAACACCAACTTCCAACTACTAGAATTAAGCTTAAGAATACGCAGAAAGGAAGAATTTCATCTTCTTTAGATTACCCTTCCTTCACTAAATATCTTATTACATCTTCATTTATCTATAGACCTATGCTATTCATTTTTCTTGACTTATCTATCGTTAACTTTGATACTGTTCTCTTTTAAAGTCAAGATAATTAGACTCACCTTCAAACTTTATTAAATATTTTAATTTCTCAATATTTAACTTTTTTATTTTAATGCCTTAATTAGATATACTATACTTAATTTTTTAATGTAGAATTACAGTATGGATGAGCAAGTTGTCCATTTTTAACATCTCCACTTCCTCCATCTTGTTTTCGTGTTTTATGATCTATAGTTATTGAATTAACATGTAAATATCCTCCACAAATTGCACAACGTGGAGCTGCTTTTAATGCTTCTAAAATAAATACATTTGACTTCCTTCCATCAGAAAATCTATTACTTGTAACTTCATCTAAGCTCATTATTTCTTTAGATAAATATTTGAAATCTTCCAATTCTATCAGTTTCTTTATACTCTCTTCAATACCATATCCTTCTAAAAGAATCTCCATTAACTGTATATAATATTTTGTTATAAACTTATGTCCCTTGGTTGATTGTCTGTATCTTCTAACTATATTTTGAACTAAGTATTCATAGTGAATCATAATATTTTCAAAATCTTTTCTAATCTTTGTAAAGTCTTTAAATCTATCATTTTCATCTAAATATCTAACAAATCCAAGTATTCCATAATAAGAAGCTACTTTATGCATACCTCTCATATTATAGAAATAGATAACAGGATGTAACCCTAATGAAGACATATGCAATGAATTTACTCTTCTCAGTATCTTCCTACATCTCTTTAAATACCTGATTGTTTCATCTCCTTTTTCATCATTATCTAAATTTTCACTCCCCTTTAATCCATTCGCTATATTTACAGTCTCTAAAATTAATTGTTGGCCTTGATCTGATAATAATGGTCCTCCTATTGGTAAATCTAGAGTTTTTATTGGAGTTTTGTATTCAGGTAAAAATAATATTTCGTTTATTTCTTTAGATACTGAATATATCTCATCTTGAACTAATTCCGAAAATTTTGACCAATAGTTATGCCCCTTTCCACTTCTAACTATTGCTCTTGCCGCTAATCCATTTGCAGAATTTCTGGATTTTATTAACTTAATCTCAGTAGGGCTAATCGGTGTACCTTGTTGATTAATCCTAAAAAATGATTCCTCTGCTTTTAATGAATTTCCTTCTACCCATTGTAATTGTAATGCCAATGATCCTAAGTTCTTAGCTCTTTTATTTTTAACTTCGTCTACACATGGTTTTCTTGTTATACTTTTTAGTTCATTATAACTTCCAATAGTACTATTAATCAAATTTCTAGTAGCTTCAGCTGCCTTTAGCTGTTCTTTTGGAATATTGTTATCAAAAAATCCTCTTGAAATTTCTCCATCTCCATAATCATCATTTATCCATGCAGCAAGTGCACTTATTCTATGCGATCCATCTATAACAAATATGTGATTTGAGATACTTTTCCATAATATTATACTCGGAATAAGCTCTCCCTCTATAAAACTAAGGACTAGTTGATGAATTTTTTCTGGTGTCCATTCATTAGTTTCTCTTTGAAAGTCTGGTTTCTTAATCGCTGAGTACATAAATGAATTATAATCTAAATCAGTTACAGACATCGTCAAAACATTTCTATTAACTGCAACCCCACTTTCATCCTTTAAGTCAAAGTCTTCTCTTGGTATCAATGCATCTAATACTACTTTTGTAGCCATTTACATCCCTCCCCTATAATATATTCTTAATTATAACTGATTTATTATAATATGAAAACCATATCACTTACTTGTAATACAGTTCACTTATGTTCATTCTAAGTATTTATTTCATTCATTTCTAAATCTATATTTGTCTTATTTATTTTAACTTATTTTTCTGATTGTGTGCTAAATGTGTGCTAAAAGGCAAAATAAAAGGAACTACCAAACTATAAGGTCTAGTAATTCCAAGTATTCTGCGTTTCCACGTTTATGTATTGGTGGAGATGAGGGGAGTCGAACCCCTGTCCGCAAGCTTTTTCCTCGTTGCGTCTACGTGTGTAGTCAGCTGTTTTAGTATCTCGCCTTAGCTAGCGTCCAGTGACAAACTCTAGCTTTGGCCAGTCCCAATTAATCCACTAATAGTCGAGACACCCTAATAGTAGTTCCCTGCATAAATGATGTCCAGGCCTAGCCGGCAGGAGGGCTCAGGCGGGACAAGCAGCATTAAGCTGCTAAAGCGTAATTATCGTTTGCGTTTGTTTTAAGTTCCCCAGTTTTTACGTGACCCAGAGTAACACGACACGCTGCCCCAAGTTCCGAACCCACGTCGAAACCTTTACACCCCCATAGGAGTTTAAAGTCATTGAGACTGCTTTATTTGCAAACTTTCACCAATTCAATATTTAATTTTATATAAAGGGGTACACAAAATTGTTACACCCTTATTTACTATTTTTACAAGGTAGTAACATTTTTGTTACCCCCTTTAGTAGCATCTGCTATTAACTAGCTGTACTGTATATATAATATATATCTTTTTAAGATAAAAATCAACTAGAATAAATTTACTAATCTTCTTAGTATTTACCAGTCATTTCTCTTTCTATTCTTCTTTGTGCATCTTTCTTAGCAAGGTCTTGACGTTTGTCATAAAGTTTTTTACCTTTTGCTAAACCTAGCTCAAGTTTTACCTTACCATTTTTCAGATACATTCTCAGTGGAACTAAAGAGTAACCTTTTATAGTAGTGGCCCCTATTAGCTTTCTGATTTCGTATTTATGAAGTAATAATTTTCTAACTCTAAGAGGATCTGCTTTGTAAAAAGAGTTCCCTTGGTCGTATGGACTTATATGAACTTGTTTTAGAAAAACTTCAGAGTTATCTACAGATGCGAAGCCTTCTTTTAAGTTGACTTTCCCTGCTCTGATTGATTTAACTTCTGTTCCTTTTAATTCTATTCCACATTCGTAAGTGTCTTCTATGAAATATTCATGTCTAGCTTTTTTGTTTGTAGCTAATGTTTTTTCTCCTACTGCCATACTTTCACCTTCTTTATTATTTCATTTTAATAAACTTTAGTATATCATATGATGAAAAAAATCTCAAGATTATTGCTAATTCTTTCTATTTATCACATTTTGTGTAATAAAAAGATAGAACAAATATTAAAATTTCCAATGAATAGATAACTAGTCTTTCTGTTAGTCCTAGTATATTCAGTCCTATTTTCATAGATATTGGGTTCATCAATCCACATAACGTTATTATTATTGCCATTATTAAAATAAAATTACCCAGTTCTTTCATTTTCTCCTGTGCAATATAACCATAAGCTAAGGTAAATGCTGATGTTATAGTTGTTGCAACTACGGCAACAGTAACTGCCAAATGCATTATATTTTGGGAGTTCATTACTGTTTTGTCTCCCACAAGTGGAAAGGCTGCATATCCAAATAACGATATTACTTCCATTCCCAAAAGAATCACATATCCTGTACGTGTTGCCAGATTATATTTTCTATTTGATTTGACAATCATTCCTATAATAAATAAAATCATGCACACTCCATAAATAGTTGTGAAAATTCTAAGTAGATCTTGGTTTGGCGCGCCATCTGCAGTTAATGAACTAATATCCATAGTTATAGGGTTATATTCTGGCCACAATATATTCCCAAGTATAGTATGAGCCATATAAAATACAACACCAATCATGCCCAGTGGCATAAGATATTTTTCTATCTTCCCTTTACTGCTCAAACTTTTATTTTCTTCCATGAAAAATCCCCCTTTTTCATAAATAACTCTTCTTTTATATAAGTTATTTATATAAAATCTATTCTTCGTTTTTATAAGACATTACTGAAGATAAAAATATTGTAAGACATAATATACTTGTTATTGAAATAATTACTGCCATTAGTTTCGCTCCAGTTGAAACAGGGCTTATGTCTCCATAACCTATTGTGGCAAAGGTAATTACTGTGTAGTAAAATAAATCAAAATAAATTGGGTTGTTGCTATAAGCTCCCACGCTGCTGTTACTAACAAAACATACAGCCAATCCCAAACTTAAAATCACCATAATCAAGATTATGCCTGAAATTGTAGTAATATTTCTATGGCGTTCATTTTCGTCTATGTAATCTACTTCTGTGTCATGTTCATGATATTTTATAATTTTAGGGCTTCTTATTATGTTTAATAAAACTTTTAGTGTTAATAAATAACTTATTCCTACTCCTATCAATCCTATTTTATAGTTTTCGCCAAATTGCTCGGGAAATATTATTAAAATTGTCATATACATACTTATTATGAAATAGCTTATTAATAAATCTGTTTTTGTGTTCTTATCTTCAATTTTATATAGATATTTGTATACTCTTGAAATAGATAGTAACAAATACCCCACAACAAAATACATAAATATAAACGTCATGACTATAGATAAGATTTTTAAAGTAATATTGTAGCTATTGTCCAGATCTTCAGGTAGTAATCTGAATACTCCTATTACTATGGCAAATATCAAAAATCCTTGTGAGAATAATATGGTTATTGATTGACCTATTTTGAATGTTGAACTTCTTTCTTTAAATAATGCCCTATATTGATTGTTTATTTCCTTAATTAGTTTCTTTCCACTTTGAAACTGTTTTTGACTTATTCTTTTGTAAGTTACAACTATTATTGCTAATAAAGTAATAAGTAAAAAAGCTACTCTGACCATTTCTTCCTCCATTAAACATCTGTGATGATAGTGTTCATTTATATTTCTATCTTAAATTGTAACATAAGTTCTCCTTTTACAATATATTGTTAATACAAAGCAATCATTTGCTTTTGACATGTTACTTTGTAATTTTCTAATCTATAAAAATAGGGGGTCATCTATGTTTCATGCACTAAATTCCTTATCCACACTAGATGCAGTTTTGCTTGTTTCTGCCCTTTCCATGGATGCATTTGTGGCAAGTTTTGCTTATGGAACAAGTAAAATAAAAATTCCCTTTAAATCAGCTATGACAATTAACTTAGTCTGCTCTACTATTTTGGCTATTGCCCTTTTTATGGGTAGTATTATAAGCAAATATATTCCTAGCGCTTTTACAACTAGCATATGTGTTACCGTGTTATTAATGTTAGGCATGGCTAAATTATTTGACAGTACTTTGAAAGCTATTCTTATTAAAAGTGGCACTCTAAGTCGGGATTTATCATTTAAACTATTTGATTTTAAGTTTTTTCTTAGGGTTTGCTTAGATGGCACAGAGGCAGACGTAGATCATTCTTACGAACTTTCTCCTAAAGAGTCTTTCTCTTTGGCAGTGGCTCTTTCTCTTGATGGTCTGGCAGCTGGTTTTAGTACAGGGCTTATGGTAACAAATTATGTGGAAATTATAATATTTTCACTTGTAATAAATATGGTTGCTGTACTACTTGGTTGCTTTTTAGGTAACAAAGTTGCACAAAAAAGTGAACTTAATCTTTCATGGTTAAGCGGAGTAACTCTTATTTTGTTAGCTTTTTTAAAATTAAAATAAAAATTTATATAACACCCCAGTTGTTTGACAAAACTTCTAACAATTGGGGTGTTTTATTTCTATATAGTTCGCCACAATATAATTCCCAAATTATTTTCACTTTTATCTATAAACAAATCTCCTTCCATATGAGATTTTACAAAGTGTTTAATTTTTTCCTCTACATTATAATTGATTTGTATTAAATCCTTATATCTATTTATTAACTTGCTAACTCCTTTTTCATAAGTATTTCTTCCTTCCCAATTACAAGGAATATAAAATACACTTGGATTATATCCACTAAAATATAATATATTAAAAGGATAAATTATATTACTAATGTCGCACCCTTTAATCCTCTCTCCTAAAATCTCCTCATCAGCCTTGTTTAAAAGTTTATTTTGTCCTTTTCCATCTGTACCTATATAACAGCATCCTCCTTTAGACGCTTCATTTATCTTCATTAAACTAGAAGGGTTATAGCAACCTGGATTAAGACTAGAAATTACAAAATCATATTTTTTGTTCATACCTTCTGCTTTTAAATCTATGTTATTCCAATCATTTTTTATTACTTTTATATTTTTAATATTATTTTCAGATATTTTTGCTTTTAGGATATTTAGCATACCATCAGAATAATCCATAGCATGAACTTCTTTGCATATTTTGCTCAATTCCATAGAATAGGCTCCCGTTCCACATCCTAAATCAAGAACTATACTATCTTCGTTTATGTAATCTTCCTTTAATTTATAAATAATATTAATTCTACTATTGCTAACAGTTTCATCATAAGTCTTTGAACTTTCATCCCAAACTGCTATAGTTTCTTTAGTTGTTTTTTTATTTAAAATATATTCCCTACCAACTTCTATCCATTTATCTTTCCAATAGTTTAAGTCATCCATATGAATTTCTCCTCCAATATAATTTTTTCAATAGTAAAAAGGAGTTGAGCATAACAACTTATGCCCCAACTCCTTAAAACATTATTTCTCAATATCTACTACAGATAGATCTGACCAGAATAGCAAATTCAAGTTAAAATCTTTAACTTTTTTGTTCACTGCGTATAAAGTAACATCTTCCCAAAGAGGAATAGTAGGTCCTTCTTTTCTTGCTATCTCTTGTAACTCTTGATAATCCTTAACTCTTTTTTGCTCATTTGTTTCAGTAGCTGCCTTAGCTATAAGTTTATCAGTTTTGCTGTTTTTGTATCCATAGCTTCTACTTACATTTATAGCTCCATCAGATTTCATATGTGGCTCAAAATAGAAAGATGGCTCTCCAGTTGAAATTGTGTAAGGAGCTAAAGTCATATCATAATCACCCTTTTTTAATCTTTCAGACCATACTGCTGCATCTACTACTTCTATATTAGATTTTATATCTATTTTTTCTAGTTGAGACTGAATTAACATGGCAACATTTTCATAAGGCCAACGACCAGTTAATGCTGAATTTATTATAATATCTATACTTTCCTTTTTATCACCAATAGATTTCTCTTTTAACTCTTTAGCTTTGTCCATATTGTATTCATATCTACAGTCTTTTGAATATTTTTTACTAACAGAAGTTATAACACTTTTTGCTTCTTTTCCATATCCTTGTAACAAATCCTTTACAATTGACTCTGAACTTACTGCATAGCTTACTGCTTGTGCTAAGTCATTATTGTTAAATAATTTGCCTTTGCTTTTATTTAAATTCATATAATGAGTAGTAGTAACTAATTGTTCTTTTAGTTCTAATTTATCATCTGACTTAACTTTATCAGCTTGTTGTGGCATAATTGCTCCTACATCTGCTACTGCGTCAATTTCACCTGTTTGAAGTGCTGATAATCTAGTTGAAGCATCTTCTATTTTTTTGAAAACAACTTCATCTAATTTGGCTTTGCCATTTCTATAGTCAGCAAATTTTTCTAAAGTTAAAACATCACTAGTTTCATCATAATCTTTTAATTTAAAAGGACCTGTCCCATAAGGCTTTACAATTTGTCCATCATCATTAAATGACTCTAAACTAAACATAGCTCCAGCAGCATATGAAAGTCTTGCCATAAAGTCTACTGTTGGTTCTTTATGAGTTACTTTAACTGTATAATCATCTACTAATTCTATACTTTTAATTTTTCCATAATCATCTACATTTTCAGTTTTTTTATCATACTTTTTATCAACATCACTAAAATGATATAGTCTATCCAAATTGTATTTTACAGCTTTTGCATTAAGTTCAGTTCCATCATGAAACTTAATCCCCTTTTTGACTTTAATAGTCCAGCTCATATAGTCCTCAGATGGTTCAATAGATTCAGCTAAGTCACAAGCTGGTGTCATGTCATCTTGAAGTTTAACTAAACTCTCCCACACATTAGTAGATCCATGGACAAAAATATCTGTTCCTTCCCCTTGATAGAAACTTCTGCCTGTTGCTATTGTTAGTACCTTTGGCTTGTCACTTCCTCCACTAGAAGTATCATTATCTTTGCCTGATGAATTAGAGCACCCACTTAACAGGCCTACTGATAAAATTGCTACCATCATCATGGATGATAATTTTTTAAATTTCATAACCTCTTCCCCTTTTTAAATAATATTTTGTATAAAACTACATATAATACAACAAATTTATTCTTAATTATATATAGTAAATCCACTTTTATAATCTACATTATATGTAGTAGCTTTCTTGTATAAGGATGTTTTGCATTTTCCATATCATCCTTTTGTAAAACTTCTACAATCTTTCCATCTTCCATAATAGCCACCCTATCACAGAATTTTTTTATAATATCTATATCATGGGATACTACAAGATAAGTCATGGAAAACATCTTTTTTAAAACTTTAAGCAATTCCAAAATCCTGTTTAAAGTTATAGTGTCTAAATTTGATGTAGACTCGTCTAAAATAATAAACTTTGGATTTAAAGCAAGACTTCTAGCAATAGAAATCCGTTGTCTTTGACCTCCACTAAACTCATGTGGGTATTTTTTTAAACTATTTTCGTCTAAACCAACTAGTTCTACTAACTCCTTTATCCTATGTGAGTTTTCCAAATTATAATTTTTCAATGGCTCATTTAAAATATCATAAATTTTCATCTTGGGATTCAATGACGACTTACTATCCTGAAATACTGCTTGCAGGTTTTTTCTAATAGGCCTCATATCTTTTTCATTCATATTAGTTATATCCACATTATCAAAGATAATTTTTCCCCTATCACACTTATCAAGACCTAGTATTAAGTTGCAAATAGTACTCTTTCCACAACCACTTTCTCCAACTAGCCCAAAAATTTCATCCTTTTGTATATTAATATTTATTCCTGCTAATACTTCTTTTTTATGAGTTTTGAATCTGTCATGTTTTTCATAGCTCTTATATAAATTTTCAATTTTAACAAGACACTCTTTTTTCATAGCTTCTTTTGCTTATCCCTTCATTTTGTAATAGTAATTTAGTATACTCATGATTAGGATTTTGGAAAATATCCTTAGTATATCCTTGCTCCACAACTACTCCATCCTTCATGACTAATATCTCATCACACATATCATAAACTTCACTTAAGTTGTGAGAAATAATTACTACAGATAGATCCTTCAAATTTTTTATTTCATTTAGTATTTCTTTTCTATTAATAGCATCAATAGAAGAAGTAGGTTCATCGGCGATTAATACCCTTGGATTTTTTATTAGAGCCATTGCTATCATAACTCTTTGGGCCATACCTCCACTTAATTCAAAGGGGTAACTATTTAGTATCTTGTCTATATCCTTTAAATTAACATCTTCCAGTCTGCTTACAATAAGATTATGGGTTTTGACTTTTCCATTTATTTTTTTATATGTATAAAGCAAATCATAAAACTGATTTTTGATTCTTCTGATAGGATTTAGTGCTTGCATAGGTTCCTGAAATATCATGGATATTTGACTGCCTCTAATATTTTCCATTTCTTTTTCACTAATATTTAAAATATTAACTCCGTCCAATAAAACTTCTCCCTGAGTATATACATTTTGGGGAAGTATATTTAAAATACATTTGGCTATAGTACTTTTTCCACAGCCACTCTCACCTATAATTCCTATTGCCTTTGACTCTTCCAGTTTAAAATTAATGTCCGATATACTATAATCAACACCTTTTACACTAATATAATCAATATTTAAATTTCTTACTTCTAAAATAGCCATGGCTATAACCCCCTTAATTTAATAGGTATCGCCATCATACCTATCTCTTAAGCTATCTCCAATTAAGTTGAAAGATGCCACCGTTAAGAAAATCATAATAATTGGATAAACTATCATATTTGGAGCATAGTCAATATACTCTCTAGCCTCATTAATCATTACTCCCCACTCAGGAGTAGGATGTTGGGCCCCTAGACCAATAAAAGATAGGGTTGCTAGTCTAAGTATAGTTGAACCAATATCTGTCACCATAATAGTTAAAATAGTAGAAAATATATTAGGAATAATATGATATCTTATAATATTGAGATGACGTGTACCACAAACCTTTGCTGCCTTAATAAAACCAGATTCTCTAATAGAAAGTACTAAATTTCTACTTACCCTGGCATACTTTGCCCAAGAAACAAAGGAAATAGCCACCATTACATTTACAACAGAAGGCCCTAAAAAACCTACAATAACAATAGCTAAAAGTATCCCTGGAAATGCTAAAGTTATCTCACAAATCCCCATAAAAAAACTATCTACTATTTTTGGTGATACAGCTGATAAAATTCCAATAAATGTTCCTATGGTTACAGTTAAGGACAAAGATAACAATGCAATAAATATAGAAGTTCTTCCTCCATATAAAATTCTAGACAAAATACATCTTCCCATCTGATCAGTTCCTAAAGGATATTTATTAGTAGAGTTCAGAAAAGCTTTTCCCAAATCTACTTTTAGCGGGTCATTGGGAGATATAAGTGGTGCACCTACACAAATAATCACAATAAGAGTTACAAGAACTATCCCTATTATAAATAACATGTTTTTGAATCTATACTGACTTCTTAACTTGTTTATCTTAGCCAATTTATGAGAATTAACTTTTATATTATCCAGGTTATCTTCTTTTTTACTTGAAAGGCATTCACTATTTTCCATAAGAATCTCCTTTCATTTTAGGATTTAAATTATAACAAATCATATCCACTACCATATTTATAACCACATAAATAACTGCCATGAAAATTGCATAGGCCTGAATAACCGCATAATCCCTATTATAAATAGACTGAATCATAAAATTTCCAAGGCCTGGCCATCCAAATAAGTTCTCAATTATAGTAGATCCTCCAAGTAATGCCCCTATATAAAGACCTACATTAGTTACAATAGCTATCATAGAGTTCAAAATAACATTATTTATAACTACACTAGTTTTTTTTGCTCCAAGAACAACTGCAGTTTGCACATAATCCTTTTCCATGTTTTTTAGTAGCTCATTTCTAATAAGTCTAATTAGTCCTCCACTCATAGAAATTCCCAAAGTAAGAGATGGCAATACTAAGCTCTTTAGTCCCTCTCTACCCATAACTGGAAACAACTTCATTCTAACTCCTAATACTAAAATAAGTATTATTCCTACACAAAATGTGGGAAAAGATATATTTACCGTATTAAGGAATTTAATAATTCTATCTGGAATTCTGTCTTTAAATACAGCTGATAATATTCCTAAGGGAAATGATATAAGAAGCATAATTATAGTAGAAGCTAAAGTAAGCTCTATAGTAGGTCCAATTCTTCTTGAAATTTCATATGTGACTTTCTGACCTGACTTAATACATGTTCCAAAATCCCCCTTCAAAATTCCACTTAACCATATAAAATACTGCTGTGGAATGCTTTTATTTAAACCCATCTTCTCCCTTGCATTATCAATAACTTCCTCAGTTAAAGGCTTATCAATATCTGCCAAAATACTTTGCACTGGATCACCAGGAGCTAACCTTCCTAGGGAGAATGTTAGTATTGATACACCTATAAGTATTAAAATCATATATCTTAATTTCTTTATAAAAAATTTAATCATTCCAACCCCCTAAATTTGCACAAAAAAAGATCAGAAAGCAAAGCCTTCTGACCTTTATAATATCTTCAGATATTAATTTTCCTTGTTTATCTTTATTAGTAATTGTAGCATGGGTACTTTTTATCGTCAATAAACGTGGAATCTTTTCAAATTTTTTATTTATGAATTAATTCTTAGAAAACTTTTCTATTATTTTTCTACTAAGTTTTCAGTTTTTGGGAAAATTATGCTTACTTTTGTGCCTTCATTTATATTAGAATCAATCTGCAAACCTAGTCCAAGTTTCACACATAGTTTTTTGCATAAATACAGACCTATACCTGTACTCTTTCCAAACTTCCTACCATTTTCTCCTGTAAATCCTTTTTCAAACACTCTATTTATATCTTGTTCAACAATTCCAACACCGTTATCTTGCACTGTTAGCACTACTGAACTTCCCAGTTTTTTCGCTTTAATTGTTATTTTATCTTCTTTTCCTTTTGAGTATTTAATAGCATTTCCTACTATTTGATTTAATATAAACTCAACCCATTTTGTATCAGAATAAATAATTTCATTAATATCATCTAGTTGTAAGCTTATTCTTTTGCTTATAAAATCTCTTTGATTTTTTTTAATTACATTTTTTATAACTTGAGATAATTCTATTTTCTTTATAATATAATCTTTGCCTACTTCGTCACTTCTTGAATAATATAAAACTTGTTCCACAAAGTTTTCTATTCTATCCATTTGTATATTAATTTTTCTTGTGATTTCATTGTTATTGTTTTCTATTAATAGTTTTGAAGATGCTATTGGTGTTTTAATTTCATGAACCCAAATTTCTATGTATTCTCTGTATTCTTCTTGAATGTTTTTATAGTACTTAACATTTTCATGCATATCTCTACTTAGTTCTTTTAAGATATCGTTTACTTTTTCTCCTACCATAAAGTTTGCATCATCTATTACTTCAGGCAATAAATACTTCCTGTCTAAGTTTTCCAAAGTAGTTTCTATATTATTAAAGTACTTTCTATATTTTATATACTCCAGTAACATATACGTTATTAATGGAAAAAACCATATACAAAATAAAAGAAAAACTATAACTGGAGCAGCCTTAGCAAAACCCATAAACAATGAAATCAGTATAAAAAACATTAGATTTACAGCTAAAAAAAGCACCTTATCTTTTATGTAATCAATCATTTTCATGGCATTATATACCCCAATCCTCTTCTTGTTTCTATTACGTTTTCTATTCCTATCTCTTCTAATTTTTTACGAAGTCTTGTTACATTTACAGTCAAAGTACTATCATCTACAAAATAGTCTGTGCTCCACAAGTACTCCATTAGTAATTCTCTAGATACTATTTCTCCCTTGTGATTTATTAAATATGAAAGTATTTTTACCTCATTCTTAGTAAGTTCTATTTCTTTATTATTGTAGGTAATAGTTGCATTTGATAGATTTAGTTGAAAATCTCCATATGTTAAAATACTGCTATTTGCTGCTATTGACCCACTTCTTTTTAGTAATGCTGATATTCTTGCCAGTAATATTTGTGTATTATAAGGCTTTGTAACAAAATCGTCTGCTCCTAAGTTCATACTCATAAGTTCGTCCATGTCACTATCTCTACTTGTTACAATTATTATAGGTATATCAGATTCTTTTCTCACTTCTCTGCATATGTAATATCCATCATAAACTGGTAAATTTATATCTAGCAAAACTAAGTTGGCATTTTCCTGTATAATAAATTCCACCACATTGTCAAAAGATGTAGGTGCTACTACTTCATATCCATATCTACCTAAGAAGTTTTTCAGTTCTTCTCTAATTATTTCTTCATCTTCAATAATTATTATTTTTTCCATAGGTTCTATCCCTCCTTAGTTTATATACTTATTTTATACAAATATATAAATTTCTCATTATTTATTATTTGTATAATTATACCAAAAAATCTATTCAAAGTAGATTTTTTTACTTCAAATAGATTTTTTTAGATTTATATATTATTTTTTACTATGTTTTTGTATCCACTATAAGTTATATAGAAGTAAATTGCGTATACAATAAAGAATATTCCTGCTGTTACAAGGGATGATCCTCCAATATCTGGCTGGTTATACATTGAAATAAATGTATTTGCTACTTGTATACCTACAACTGAATGAACTAAAGCTAGTCCCACAGGTATACTAAAGTAAACAAGAGTTTGCACAAATATTGTTTTGTTTATGCTCTTTGTACTTGCTCCCAGTCTTTTTAATGATACATATCTTTCTATACTATCACTTGCCTCACTTAATTGTTGAAGTGCAAGAACAGCCATACTACTGATTAAGAATACTATTCCTATATAAATTCCTATGAATAGTATTGTAGTTGTTATCCCTTTACTTTCTTTATAAATTGAATCTCTAGTATATCCTCGTACATATCCTACTTTACTATAATCTACATTTGAACCATTATATTTATCCAAAGCCTTTAAAAACTTTTCTTCACCTTGTTGTGCATTATCTTTTGCAAAATTTATATTTACATTGCTTGAAGATATAGTTTTGTTATTACAAAGATTATCATTTACCACTATAGTAAAAAGATTATTTTGCATATATGATGTTTGTAAGTTTTCTTTTATTATTTCTTTATCTTTTATATTGTATTCTTTTCCTTTTATTTTAATAGTATCATTACTTTCCATATATTTTTCTATGGAAGGAATCATTTTTGAAAAGTTTGACATTATTAATACTTCATTTTCTTTTAAGTTTATTGGATCTTCATTATTCAATTTTCTAATGTTATTGTAATCTGAAATTTTCACATATGATATTTCAGGATTTATTTCTTTAACATCCTTATTTAAAGGTATAACATCTGATATTAATGTTTTATCAATATATTCATTGTAATAAACTACTTTGTCATCTTTTCCTAATTTAATTCCCATAGAGTCAAAAGATTTTTTTATATCTTTCATTTTGTCACCTTCATTCACATACATCTGTCCAGTAGCGTCAAATGGTGTAGCCCCTTTAAGTCCTGATTCTATGGCATTTTTCAAACTAAATCCTGTTGATAATACTCCTATTGTTAAAAATAACATTAGACAAATTACTGACATAGATATAAAGTTTGTGTTTACCTTACTGTTAATTTGTTTTACAACAAATATATTTAAACCTTTGAAATACACGTTTTTATTCTTTTTAACCACATATAAAATAAATCCAGCTAAAGAGAAGAAGAATAAAACTGTTCCAACTATGCCAAGCCCTATAGATATAAGGAATCTAGAGTCTGTTATATTTAATCCCACATCTAAAACTAGCTTATATGCAGTTCCTAAAGATGCAATACATAAAATAAAGGTAATTAAATATACAAATGGATTTTTGAATTTTATTTCTTGTGTCTTTCTTCCTACTGTTAGTAAATCTATTATTTTATATTTTGATATTACAAAAGAGTTAAATAACATAACAAGAACAAACATTATACCAAAGTATATAATTGTTTTTATTATTGCTGGCATTGAAATTATAAAACTATAACCAGACATTTTAAAGTCAAATAGTTTAGCTACAAGTACTGATAATCCTTGTGATGCTATAAGACCTATAATTAACCCACTTATTAGTGAAAATACACCTACAATTACTGTTTCTAATATTAATATTTTAGAAATTTTGTTTTTTGACATACCAAGAGTCATGTAAATTCCAAGCTCTTTGTTTCTCTTTTTTATTAAGAAATTATTAGCATAAAGAATTAAACTACCTAAAATAAATGCTATAAATATTGATACTCCTGAAATTAATCTAGTAAGAGTATCTATAAAGTTTGCACTAGATGAAGAAATTTCCACCATGGCTTTTTGAGATTCAATAGAGTTAAAACTATAAAATATACAAACTGCCAGTGTTAAAGTTAAAAAGTATATGCTATAGTCTTTAAAACTTTTCCTAACATTTTTAAATGCTATCTTAGAATACATTATTGTCATCCCCTCCTATTAGAGTAATAACTTCCATTATTCTATTAAAGAACTCTTTTCTTGAATCTTTGCCTCTTACTAATTCTGTGAAAATTTTTCCGTCCTTTATAAATAAAATTCTGTGAGCGTAACTTGCTGTAAAAGCATCATGAGTAACCATCAATATAGTTGCATTTAACTCTTGATTAAGACTTTCTAGTCTTTCTAATAATAATCTTGCAGATTTTGAGTCAAGTGCTCCTGTTGGCTCATCTGCAAGTATTAATGATGGATCTGTAACTATTGCTCTAGCAGATGCTACCCTTTGTTTTTGTCCACCAGACATTTGGTAAGGGTATTTGTTTAATATTTCTTCAATTTCTAAATATTTTGCTACTTCTTTTATTTTTCCATCTATTTCAGAAGTTTTTTCTCCTTTTATTGTTAACGCCAATGCTATATTTTCATAAGCAGTTAATGTATCTAATAAGTTAAAGTCTTGGAATATGAATCCTAATTCGTTTTGTCTAAAGGTATCTAAGTTTTTAGACTTTAATCTTGTAATATCTTTATCATTTATTATTATGCTTCCTGTTGTAACAGTATCTATTGTTGAGATACAGTTAAGAAGTGTTGTTTTACCACTTCCACTAGGCCCCATTATTCCAACAAATTCTCCTTCATTAACTTTAAAACTTATATTGTCTATGGCTTTTGTAACATTATCTTTATTTCCATAGTATTTTTCTATTTTTTCAACATTTAATATATTTTTCATCCTTTAGTAACCCTCCTCGATTTATCTTTCATGTCTTTTATTATATACACCTTTTGTTTTTTTAAATATGTATGTATATTTCATTATCATTACGTTTTTGTAATGTAGAAAATATAAAGTATACAATCTATAAAATATAGTTATTCGCTAAAATAATACCTAAAACATCCGTAAAATAAAATAGGTACAAAAATAAAAAGTTAACTTTTGAACTATTTAGACAAAACCATATACTTTTATTATATATTTTATATATATTTTACATTTATGGTAATTTATTTTAAACGAAAGGGGGAAATATTAATATGAATAAAAAAGACAAATCTCTTTTAGCCGTGTCCTTAGGTATTGTTATAACTTCTCAAAATCTAATGACAATAGCAAATGCAGATTCAATTAAATCAAAATCAGATATGGACGTTACTATTTTATCAGATGATGATTTCCAAATAAAAGTAGGTTCAAATTCTCAAAACAAAGATTCCAAAGAATCACCTAAGTATCAACCAGACCCTAAAGCAAACAAAACTTATAGTATGGGTAGCATGGGAGAAACTACTTCTAGATCTTCTATGTCTACTCAAGCTTTTATGTCTAATAGGAGTGCTCTTTCTCCTCAAAAGGCAACTTTGTCTAACTCAAAGGCTATAGGTAGCGGAAGTGTAACAACAAGTTCTCTAAGTGTAAGAAGTGGACCATCAACTTCAAATGGTGTAATTGGTACATTAAGAATTAATGAAACTGTTGAAATACTAGGTAAAAGCAGTGATTGGTACAAAGTTGATTTCAAAGGTAAACAAGGATATGTACAAGCATCTTATTTAAGGTTAAACCCAATTGAAAAAGGCATAGATGTAAGTAAATGGAACGGAAACATAAATTGGAGAAGTGTAAAAAATTCTGGTGTTGATTACGTTATTATAAGGGGTGGATATGGAACATCTACTATAGACCCAAAATTCAAAACTTATATTGAGGGTGCAAAAAGTGTTGGACTTAAAATAGGTGTGTACTGGTTTAGTTATGCCACTACTCCAAATAATGCTGCTATTGAAGCTCAAGCATGCTTAAATGCTATATCACCTTATAAGAGTAGCGTTACATACCCAGTCTTCTTCGATTTTGAATATGATAGTGTCAGATATGCAAATAACAATGGCGTAAAAGTAACAAGGGATCTAGCCTCTAGAATGGCCACTTCATTTCTTAATCAAGTTGAGTCAAAAGGATATACTTCAGGTATATATACTAATAAAGATTTTAGTAGCACATACTTTACTTCCGACCTTATTAGTTCTAATAATATGTGGGTGGCTCAATATTCTTCAACTAATACTTTCGGAAAGCCCTATTCCATGTGGCAATACTCAGAAAAAGGTTCTGTACCTGGTATAAGTGGATATGTAGATATGAATTACACTTGCTTGAAAACTTTTGGTGGTAGCTCAGGTAGTGAAGAGCCAAGTACACCTTCTGAAAATCAAGGTGTCACTACTGCTAATGTTAACTTTAGAAAAAGTGCTTCTACCTCTTCTAGTATTATAGAAACTATTCCTAAAAATACTACTGTTGAAGTTGTTGATAAATCCACTTCTGGTTGGTATAAGGTTAAGTACAAAGGTAATACTGGGTATGTTTCTAAGGACTATGTGAAGTTAAATGGTAGTGGCAGTGATGATAATACTCCTCCTTCTTCTTCTGAAAAAGGAGCTACTACTGCTAACCTTAACCTTAGAAAAAGTGCTTCTACTTCTTCTAGTATTATAGAAACTATTCCTAAAAATACTACTGTTGAGGTTATTGATAAATCTACTTCTGGTTGGTATAAGGTTAAATACAAAGGTAATACTGGATATGTTTCTAAGGACTATGTGAAGTTAAATGGTAGTGGCAGTGATGATAATACTCCTCCTTCTTCTTCTGAAAAAGG